>Ga0187783_10000015_pt1 | contig 193858 bp, 201 predicted proteins | sample 1015_SJ02_MP02_2_FD_132471 | JGI IMG/M metagenome (GOLD analysis project Ga0187783, IMG submission 132471) | Tropical peat soil microbial communities from peatlands in Department of Meta, Colombia - 1015_SJ02_MP02_20_MG | ecosystem: Environmental > Terrestrial > Soil > Wetlands > Peat... | reverse complement strand
TTGCTTTCGCCGCGCGGCATTCCTTTCACCCAGGAACGGGCGCGAACCCTCGCGGGCGGGGAAGGAGTCGTGCTCGTCTGTGGCCGCTTCGAAGGCGTCGACGAGCGAATTGTTTCCGCACGAAATCTCCAGGAAATCTCAATCGGCGATTATGTGCTTTCGGGCGGCGAAATCGCCGCGATGGTTATTCTCGACGCCTGTGTCCGCCTGCTCGCAGGCGTAATGGGCGCGGCGGCTTCGCAAACAGAAGAAAGTTTCGAAGAAAGTCTTCTCGAATATCCGCATTATACCCGCCCGCGCACATGGGAGGGACTCGAAATCCCGCAAGTGCTGCTCTCCGGCGACCACGCCAAAATCAAAGCTTGGCGCGAGGCCGAGGCGCTGAGGCTAACAGAAGCGCGGCGCCCGGATCTCATTAAGCGGCGATAGGCCGAAGTTCCGTTTGCAGATCGCACAAAGTTTTCGTGGCGCCTCCTCCACTCTCCCTAATTACGTGATTTCTTCCGCGGCCATCTTCGATTGAGTTCGGGAGTGATTACGCCAGCCTGCGCCGATCTCGAGAAGAAACTCGGCCACAAAATCGAATACGCGTGGGAGAAGGGGCAGCCGCAGCGCAAAGCTGAGTTCACTTAGAGCGCAACGCTTTCACCACATGAAAAATCCACAAAAACCCAAAGAGCCAAAAACCAAATAAGGGGATCGGAATAAGAAACGGAAAAGGTTCGAGAATCGGAATCAATCCATAGCGGAGCATGATGAAGAGAACCGCGAAAAGCGCCGCAATCCCGAGGTGAGGGTCGCGCACCTCGACCATCAGAATCTCCAACCATCTCATCGTTCGGCCGCTCGATAACCTCAGCGGAGCAGGAAGCTGCTATTGTGCTGTATTTAGACGGTAACGAGCGCTATCACCAGCATTGTTTTCATCTCGTTCGAGGAGAACCAAACGCCTTAGCCCGAGTGGGCCCTTCCCGGTCGAGCCGCCTCAGCTTCGCTCATAGACGCTGGATCACATACCGCCTCGAGAAACCGCTTATATTGAGCAACGCTACGGCTCATTGTCCGGCACCTGCTGTCTCCAAGAGCCGATTTAGAAAGTCTGTTCCATTCCTCTTGATCCGTCAAAATACGCTGAGCTTCGCTCGCCCATTGCTTGGCATCGAGCGGTAATATCAAGCCGTTGGCCCCGGAGACAACAAGATCGTCGGCTGCCCCGGCGGCGGGCGATGCGATCGCCGGCGTGCCGCACTGCATCGCCTCGTTGCAGACAAGCCCCCACGGCTCCCAAAGCGATGGAAACAAAAGGAGTTTTGAACTCGTGAAAACGCTCGCCATTGCAAACCAATCGATATAGCTATCATGCCGATAAAAGACTTTCGCGACCTCAAGCCTTTTGAGCACCGCTCGTTTCATTGGACCTTCCCCAACGAGGCGTACTTTCAAATTCGAAAGCTGCTTTTTTAGCCGCAAAACGACGTCTAAAAAAAACGAAACATTCTTAGCGCTATCATTCATGTGCGCACACCAGAGGATATCGAACTCACGTTCGTCAAAGCGCGCAATTTTCGCGGGCCCTTCCCATCCCGGGACAATTGGCACTATGAAAACGCGATCTTCATCAACGCCTTGGCCGCGAACGTAGGCTGCGCCCTTGGTACCGCAACACGCGACTGCGGCGCAGCGTTTAAGTATAAACGGCCGAACCAGGCGGTGATAGATTGTTGTCGGCATCGTGCCAGCCCAACCGTCCGTGTAAAGACCGAAGGGTACCTTATTAAACCTCGCCCATAGTACAGCCATTAGCATTGAAGGGAAAATCCCATAAATGATTAGCCGAGAAGGCTTCAGCTCGCGCAACCTACTGAATATTCCGAAATTTATATGGGCAAATCTCGCCTCGCTCAGACGAATCGTGAAACCCCGAAGCACCATGTGGCGATATGTTGGATGGATCGACTTTGCCCATGCTCTATTTGCCTCCTGCTTGACGCAAGACATTACGGAAATGTCACAACCACTTTCCTTTAAATCTTCAAATAATCGATTGGTGTAAGGCGTCGTTTCGCTATTGAAGATTACAGTGCGACCGGCGAGTCTGACATCGCCATAGCCATGGGTCATGGGTTTTCTTTCTTTGCTCATCCTGGGCACGATTCCGCTTGGCATTTAGCCGAGGCAGTTTGGCATCCTCATATTGCTTATTCACCACCACAATCGCTGTGCTCTTCAAGGCCACTGCCTGCTTGCGCTTTAAACTCCATGCGTTAGTTTACTTGCCTGCCCAGGCAGGAAGCACAGCCATGCTCTCAGGCGCAGCATTTTTTCGACCCCCAAACGGGTTTTTGCCTTTGTAGCTTAAGAAGCGAACAAAAAACTGAGTTTTAAGGCTCGGCCGGATTAGACCAGCCCAACACACATCAATGGCAAAAGTTCGCTGCGCCGGCCGCCTTGAAAGGCCAATGGGCTTGCTTTGCCGATTGATTTCTCAGCTTATTTAATAGCATAGCTTGTGGCTGCCAAGCAATCTGTTCAGCTAGAGCACCTGTTCCACTTTTTGCTTTCATACCATTCGCCGTTGAGGGGAGAAAAGCCTGAAGGGCGCTAGGCTGGAAACCTGGCGGGGGATTTTGGGACAGGCTGTAAGGCGAGGGGCTGCTTTATTTTTCGAGATATGTGGTCACTTAAACGCAAGGCTAAAGCAACGATTGTGATAGTTGGAAAATTCGCCCCAGCGGTCGGAAACACAGAGCTCCCAGCGATAAATAGATTGTTTGTCCCGTAGACAAGGCAATCGCGATCCACGACTCCGCTCAGGGGCGAATCATGCATGCGCGTCGTGCCGATGTGATGCCATGTGCCTTCCGTCTCAAAAGTATCCGGCCACCCATTGCTTTCGATTGATGGGTCAAGAATGACATCCGCGATTTTTGCGCTTTCCAGTTCCTCGGCAACGATTGCAAGGGTTCTGTCAAATGTCCGCTTGACTTGTGAGCCGAGGCGCCAGTGCACATTGACCCGCTTCATACCTAGCTGATCACGCTTGCTGGAGAGGCTGACACGGCTATCTCGATCCGGGGCGGGTTCGACGATCGCCTGAAAACAAAAATATTTAATGAGGGATCGGGGTCTCAAATAGCGCGCTAGGGAAAAGCTGGATGCGTCAACCGGGTGGAGCAACAGCGTCAGGCTATCGCTAAGCAAACTATGGGATGGGTCATCTTTCCCTTGAAGCCTTTGCCTAAAACGAATGAGTGATTTGGCGGCTTCCGAGTACTCTCCCGGGAAGACCGGCGAGAAACAAACTCGGGCATTTAACAGCTCTTCCTTGGCCTGTATTTTAGGCGCTAAGGCTAACTGCGCGGCGACGCAGGTGCCGTATGCGGATACCGCGCGATTATGATAATGATACCTCAGATCATAGAGGATATTGCGCTTCCACGCGCCATGAAAGCGAACTTGTCCAGAATATAAACGGGGATGGTCCATAAAAAAACGGCCAACCAAATCATTTTGATTGCCGACGCCGCCGGAACGGTTGCGGTCCGATGCGAGGAGAAGCCGCGCATTCTCTATTCCTCCGGTAGCTAGCACGAAAATTCTCGCCGTCACTCTGGCAAACACGCCCGTAAGCGTCTTTACCTCTACGAAACGTACAGCTTCCGACTCATCGACGTTAATTTCCGTGGCATTAGCATGGAGATAGATCTTGATAAGCTTTGCCCTTTCAAGGTCTTGCCGGTAAAGTTTGCCAAATCTCACGGGGGGACTGAAATGCGATATGCCATCCGTCACGCGCCCCGTAAAAAAGGGAATTCGCTGCACATTGGCCTTGGCAATCGCGTGGATCCAAAACTCCGTGTCGAAGGAATTTGGACCGAGCCGCAAAATGCTCAGGCTGCGCTCATAGTATGGCTGAAGCTCTGATTTACCAAAAGGCCAGCCGCTATCCGCAATCCATGCGCGCCGCTCGAAGTCGAGGGCATTCAAAGGCCGGCACCAACCACCCCAGCAGTTGCTGCTGCCGCCAAGAAACCGGCTACGGCACCCATCTGCAAACCCGTAAGGAAGTCCGGTGCTTTCCCCACGATAAAGGTCTCTTGTCGCACTATCAGACTTAAATCCTCCACTCTCAATAAGAACAGTTGGGATACCCTGTTTCTCAAGCTCAAGAGCGATTGTGATCCCCGCAACTCCACCCCCGACAATGCAGACTTCACTGTCGATGTTTGTGTTTCCACCTATCTCACGCAAATCCACAAACATCTTAGCGATTGCGGGGGCTAGCGTGAGAAAGCAATGCAATATTCCTATTCGTCAGTTTTAATATCATCATAGCAGCCAACAATTATGAGTCAGCAAATGAATATACGTCTCATTAGCGGGCCGCCAGGCCGAAGCACTCGGCTTCCGCCACGCCTCCTTCCGCCCAAGGGAGCCATTGCATCTTAGTTTTCAAATTTATTCTTGCAACGGTGCATTTGTGAAAAAATAATTCACTCAACCACGCGACTGAAATTGCGAGCGAGAGTAATTGCCAATGGCCGGTGCCTGAACCGCGCGAGGGATCGGCGGCCGCATTCCGCAGCCAAAGTAAATCCAAAAAAACAATAGAGGCTCAGGCGAATTTTGAATCATGATTGACGATTGAGAAATCGTAAGAAACAATATATTTAACAATATCATCATCGGCACGTACCGGCACTCAAATGCTTGCCTTGAAAAGTAAAGAGCGTTCGACAGAGTCTTGAGCGCGATGAAGAAATAGGCAAGTCCGCCGAGGGCGCCAAATTGAGAAAGGATTTCTAGATAACCGCTTTCAAATGTTCCAAACTGTTGATAGCTGAGCAAGTAGGGCGACAAACGCAAAGCGGGGGCCCCCGGCTGCCCATTGAAAAAACCGTTGAAACCCCATCCAAAGAACGGGTGTTCCATGAAAAAACGCGGCCAAAGCTCAAAGATGGCGTCTCGGCCCGTCAGATCCGCCGAGCGTCCAAATAGGCCGAGCAATTGGTCTATGCCGGTCAGGTAAAGGGCGAGGGCGGCATACGCTAGGGCCAACGCCGAAAGAAGGGCGGCTGATTTGGGCCGAGAGTTCCAGATCCATAACTCTGAAATTCCTATGGACGCGAGGATCAAGCCAATTAAGGGCCCTACTCCCCCCGTAAGGAGAGTGGCGACCAACGATCCGGTACATATAAGGCGCGCAGCCCACTGGCCTTTATTCCTAAAGCAACGGGGGAACGATACCGTGGCAAAGAAGGCGAAGACTGCCGCGGCACCGTTCTTGTGGCCGAAAAATCCCGCGTAGCTCGTGGTGCCGACGATCGTCATCCGGTCAACACTATCATCATACACAATCTTACTGGAAAGAAAGGGGTAGGACGCAAAGTGTATCACTAGGATAAACCCAGAAGCTACAAAAAAGGTAAAAAAAACGTCAGTGGAGTCATACTTTATTGATATGTAAAGTGCAAGTAATATTGTTCCTATATACATACCGTACCTTTGGATGGATACGATCTCTGGATTAACCACCACGTAAGCCAACACGCCAATTTGTAGCAACATAATAAGTTCTATACTTGAGATGAATTTATTTAACACCAGCCGCCAATGCTCTATAAGCTTGAATGCCAGTAACGCATACGCTGCGATATAGATTAGCTGGTATAGAGCGGACTCACCCGATTTGACTGCAAGCTTTCCATTCTGGAAAGAACCAAAAGCCGAATAAAAAGAGTTCGTGAAAAGCAAAAAATAAAAAAAAAGCAAAGGTTGAAAACGTTCCCGGGGCGCGCCATCGACTTCAGTCATCTGCGACACTCAACAATCTTAGATGATCACAACAGATATCACATGGATCATGGCTGCGCGGAGAAGGCCCTTAATTTCATGGCAAAATCCGCGCCTCGCAAAGCGGAATAAACCTCTTGATCGCCCCGCGGGCGGTGTCAAGTCCAAGAGAAGCTGGCGTTACTCGAACGTCGGCAAGACACTCCCACTATCAAGATGGCTGCCAGACACCAACATATCCGGCCTTCAGTGTTTGGTTCTCAGTCAATGCCAAATAGATGACAAAATGCTATTGTCCATTGTTTGAGTACGCAACTGTTGGGGCTGGTAGCCGGGGGTCTTCGTCTTCATCCGTTCAGAAGGTGATGAGACTTGCTCTCCATCAAGGCAGTTTGTTGTTTGAACCGCGCTGATCGGCGCGCCACCTTCTTTGCAATCCAAAGCCGGCGCCAAACATTGTCCGCGCTAGCTCTTTTTCCCGGCTAATCGGCCGCTCCCAGCGAAAAGTGCTTCCGGGGCCAATCCCGCGACCATATGCCCAAATTGGCAGAAAGCTCCCGCAGCCGAAAGCCTCCGAGCGGAAGGCAGCATTTTACTCAGAAGTGACCTTCTCCAGCTGTATCAACGCAATTGCTTGGCCTCTTGATGGAAGTTAAAGCGCTTGATAGGATTTTCTTTGTTGTCAACCTGCTCCGCCGGAGCAAGCACAGCCGGCTTTAAAAGTGGTCCGTGGGCGATTTGCCGGTAGCTGCCCCTCTCGGGAGGAAAATGTCCTCGGAACAAATCCTGCCACAGCTATAACACCAACTCGGGAACGTTTCGAAACTCGAACGATTCCGTTCTAGCGGCCAAGCAGTTGGCGCATGACCCTGCTTAAATGAAGCAAAACATTTTGGAAAAGTATCGCTTATGCTTTGCAAAATCATGTCACATGGGAATTCTATTGTGCCGCGCGCGGCCGCCGCTCGAAAAATACTGTCGTGCCACGAAGTCTAAGAGATAATCATGCTTGATCCTGAAACCGTTTTAACTAGGCCCACGCAAGACGGTTTGTGGAAATATAACTCCACCCCCGCCGCTCCTTATCGTTATATACTGTTTCTAACCTGGCACCGGCGGTACACAATCTTAGTGTCCCTCGGAACAATGCTTTTCTCCGCGCTCTGCTATGTTATTCTAACGTCGGCGCACTACACGGCGACGACAACTATGGTGCTGGATACTTCCCAGTCCCCCATTGTGCAGGCCGACAACAAGGGCGACCCGAAGCTCAATGACAACACCCTTCAGAGCCAGGTCGAGACAATCAAGTCTGACAATGTCGTTTCGGCTGTCGTCAAGGAGCTTAAGCTCGCGGATGACCCGGAGTTTACTAAAACATTTTCTTTATTGTGGCTGCTGGGCTCGGGGTCGGATGCGTCGGCCGACTCGGCCGAGGGCTCTCTTCACGCCGCGGCCGAAGCCGTGAAAACCGGGCTCAAAGTAGAGCTAATCCCAAAGAGCAATGCAGTCGATATCTCTTTTACTTCGAAAGACCGGAAAAAAGCCGTCGCGATAGCGAATGCCATCGCTCGCGCCTATATCGAAGATCAGCTGCAGGCCAGATTCGAGCTGACAAAACGCGCGCGATTATGGCTGCAACAGGGCATTGCTGAACTAAAAGATGCCGCCAGCACGGCTTTCAAAAGCGTCCAAGATTTCAAGTCTCAAAATAATCTTCTCGTCAGTGGCGATGGCAAGCTCGCCAAGGACGTCGAGATTCAGCAACTCACGGAATCCCTGGCGAAATCGCGCGCGGAAACGACACTCGCGCAGTCTCGGCTCGCCGATATCACCGGGATTTTGTCAACGCAGGCAAGCGATGACGCACCGGAAGGCACGGTTACTGACGCGCTCAACAACGCCGTCATTACGAAACTCCGCCAACAATATCTCGATGACGAACGGCTCGCCAATGAGTTTAGCACTCGTTACGGCGTCAATCATCAAACTGTCGTTAAGCTCAAGGCGAAACTAGCCGATATCAAGCGCGAGATCCGCGATGAGGAAGAACGCATCGCGGAAACCTACAAGAGCGATTTAAAAATCGCTCAATCCCGCGAGCAAGCGATTGAAAAAAGACTCTCTGAATTATTCCAGAGTGGCAGGCGGGACCGGCAATCGCAAGTAAAGCTCCGCGAACTCGAGACGGCGGAAAATACATATCGATCCGTCTATGAGGATTTTCTAAACCGTTATACCCAGGCGGTCCAGCAACAATCCTTTCCTTCTATCGAAGCGCGAGTTATCACACCGGCATTCGCCGCGAAAAAAACTTCGCCCGGCACGGGCATGGTCCTGTTGATCGCGGCCGCCGCGGGTCTCAATCTCGGCGCCGGTATTGTCTTCTTGCGCGAGCAGCTGTCCCGCCCCATCTACACGCGTGATCAGCTCGCACGGCAGCTAGGCGTGAATTGTATTGCTGTTTTTCCTTTGCCAACGCAGCAACGATCGACTTATAAATTAACGTCGTTGCTACCGCCACCGCTAAAGCGCCTTGCCGCCTCCCATCCTCAAAAAAAGGTTTTGGAGCAAGTCGCCGATCTGCCAATGCCGCTTTACGCCGATGAGGATCCTTATTCGGCCAATTCCGAGTCGCTCAGAAATATTGAGGTCACGATTAATTTAAGAAGCGCGACGCTCAAGACACGATCCGTGGCGGTCGTATCTTGCCTCGCGGGTGAAGGTAAGTCGAGTATCGCGCTGAGCCTCGCCACTACCCTCGCGCGAGCGTCCCATCAAGTCGCGCTCGTCGATTTCGATTTCCGTAACCCCTCTTTGACGCGATTTCTGGGGTTCCAAGATCAGCCCGGCGTCCTTGAACTCGTGTCGGGCCAGGCAAAGCTCGCCGATCTTAAGGCTGGCGGCGGCCGCTATGGTTTCGATTTTCTATGCGCGCCAACGACGGTTCGGCCAGCAAGGATCGCCTGTCTTCTGCAATCCGAGGCGATGAGCAATTTCTTTTCTTCGCTTGAACATTATTACGAGTATATCATCGCCGATCTGCCGCCCATACTGCCCGTGATCGATGTGCGCGCCTGCGCCCATCTTTTCGATGCTTTTGCCTTTGTCGCGGAGTGGGGAAAGACGAGTGTCGATGATCTCGATCGGGCGTTTCACACCGCTCCCCTCGTCCACGAACGCCTGCTCGGCGTAATCTTGAACAAAGTCGATGAAGAGGAAGCAAGGCTTATCGAGGGACCTGCCTATGCCGCCTACGGGTATTATGCCTGAGGGGGCGGGCATTTCTACGAGCCCTCTGCGACCGGAGCCCTTTCCTTCGTCCGTCATTGCGAGGAGCATCGCAGCGAGGCAATCCAGAGACCGAACGGATTGCTTCCCGCTTCGCGTTCGCTCGCGAGCGCAGCGGAGAGTACGCCAGCGGCTCCCGTCTGGCACATGACGATGCCTTTGCCGTCGTCCATGCGGACGCTCCTGGGATCGATGTCTTCTGCGAAAACCGGCCGGTGGCGCGCGCCGATGCGAGCGGCAAAGCTATTGTTCCCTCGCTCAATGCCTATGAGCCCAATAGAATTTCGATTGATCGCAACGAACTGCCACTCAACTCTTCCATCGCCACGACACAACAGGTCCAGGTACACAAGATCGCAGCGGCGTTGTCACCAACTTCGGGATCAGGACAGGGATCTTCCCGGCAATCGTCATTTTTAATGGCACCGATGGGCACCCCTCGCCAATCGGGCGAACGGGCAGAACGGAGGAGGGCCGCAGCTTCGCTATTGGCTACGATGGGCCGCCTATATTGAGGACGTCGAGGCGCGTATTCATGTGACAATCGAACTTGCCCGTGGCCAACGCAAAGCAGATTTCAGCTACGCGGCGCAAACGAGCGGTCAAACCATCATCGGCCCAATCACCTGCCAATAATGTTCCCGACAGATCACAGCTTTGCCATGGAGGCTTTGAGGTCCGGCCGATGGCGTGATCGCTCACGGTTTGCAAAATCAACGTACTATTTTTTTCATCGCACGATACAGCTTACGCTTCGGCGCGAGCATTTCCTGATCGCTAATACAAGGTTGAGGCGACCTCATGCTAGAAATAAATGTATTTCGGTAATCGTCATTAAAAAGCGCTTTCTGGAATATAAATTTTTAACGATCATTTAGATCATACATTTTTTGATCATATATTTTTTCATTATGTTTTTATCATGGTTTTCTTGTCAATTATAATCTCGAAAAATCAATTCGCCGCCTACGCTTGCTCTAACGAGCCGCTTGCGCCACACTACCGCTACCCTCATTACCGCAGCGGGGGCGTTGCAGATGATTGGTGCAAAGCGAATACCGTCTCTCGACGGCCTGCGCGGTGTTGCTGCGCTCGCAGTAGTTTATATCATTTCAATATCTTTTTTTTACCGCAAGCTAAAATACCTTACATCAATCGCGCCTATCTTGCCGTTGATTTTTTCTTCCTCCTTAGCGGCTTTGTAATGGCGAGTGTCTATGGGCGCCTGCTTGCTGACACCTGGCGGGCGCATTGGCGGCGTTTTGCGATCGCACGGTTTGCGCGCATCTACCCTCTATTCATTCTCACCACGCTTATCATAGTTACCTTGGTCATGTTATCTGGTATGCCGATGGGACAAGTATCTTTTTCCAAAAACTCGCTCGCGCTTCAGCCCGCCTTGCTGCAACAGTGGGCCTCGGGATTGAACTGGAACTATCCATCCTGGTCAATCAGTACAGAAGCCGAGGCCTATGCTTTTTTTGTTTTTTCTGCCGGCACATTGGTCGAAGGACCGCGTCCGAGCCTCATATCAATGTCGTGTATCGCTAGCCTCGCGGCGCTGAGTGTCATTAATGGTGGCAGTTTAGACCTGTTTCATGGCTTACCCGCCCTGATCCGAACAATCGCAGAGTTTTCTCTTGGAGTTCTGCTCTATCGTGCACATTTGGTGCACCCGCAATTTCTCAACGGCCGGGCTCTTAGCCTAGCTGTCATAGCCGCCGTTTTGGCGACTTTGACCCGCATTGATTTTATTTTCGTTATCGCTTTTGCTTGTGCTATCTCCCATATCATCCGCAACAGCGATATGATAGGCAGACTGTTAAATTCTCGTATCCCCACCGCTCTCGGTAACTGGTCCTATTCAATATATCTTTGGCATGTACCGGTGCACTACACTATCACGACAGCCATTATTTCCAGCGGCTGTTCCCTCGGCGATCTCGGCAAATGGAAGGCAAGGCTGCTGATATGTTTGACTGTCTTTGGAGTGATCGGCCTATCCGCCGCAAGCTACCGGTATTTTGAGGTGCCCATGCGCCATCTGATCTTAAGGGCTACAGCTCATCTCTCCAAGGGCCGCGCGGCAGGATAGCCGATGGGCCAACAGCTGGAAAAATTCCAATTCAGTACTTTCCGCCTGGATGGATAAATGGCTTGCCACCCAGGCCGTGGGCATTTCAGTAGCTGATTTTGAGTATTTCGAGACGCTGCGAGCCGGCTGGCGTCCGCACCAAGACGCTATCTCCCTCGCGGGCTTTAAGAAGCGCCTTTGCCACGGGTGAAACCCAACTGATCTCTTGATGTTCCGGCCGCGCTTCGTCGATGCCGACGATGCGCACGGTCTTTTGTTCGCTGTTCTCCGTAAGAAATCTCACGGTGGCGCCAAAGTAGACGCGCTCCTGGTCCTTCTGCTTGGCCGGAACAACAATCTCGGCGATCTCCATGCGTTTGCGAAGAAAGCGCAAGCGCCGGTCGATTTCCCGCAAACGCCGCTTGCCACAGATGTAATCTCCATTTTCGGATCGATCGCCATTACTCGCGGCCCAGGCGACAGTCTCGACGATGGCCGGGCGTTCGATCCTTTGCAATCGCGAGAATTCGTCTTGCAGCCGCTGGAAACCTTCGGCCGTGATATAGTTTTTGACTCCCGCCGGTAGTGAAGGAGCATCGCCTTCAACATCGGCCTCGCACTCAATCTCTTTTGTAAATGCCTTGCTCATGTTTCGCGCAAAAGATTTTTTACAAACTCTGAAATTTGCGGGCGCACGCGGCCTGTCCGGCGGCGTTCGGCGGCAAGGACCGCACGAAGATCGGCGACGGCTGATTGGAGATCATCGTTAACGAGCACATAGTCGTAATCGCTCCACCTCAAGATTTCGTTGCGCGCCTCGTGGAGCCGCTTTTCAATCACCTCCCGCTGGTCTTCGGCGCGCCGTTCGAGGCGTGCGCGGAGCTCCTTCATCGATGGCGGCAAAATAAAAACCGCAACGGCATCGCCCGGGCATTTTTCTTTGACCTGCCGAGCGCCTTGATAATCAATATCGAACAGAACATCCCGCCCCTGCCGCAGAATTTGCTCGGCCGCCGCGCGCGGCGTGCCATACAAATTGCCATGGACTTCCGCCCATTCCAAGAGCTCGTCGTTAATGCGCAGAGTATCAAATTCTTTTTTGGTCACAAACCTATAGTGAATGCCGTCGACCTCGCTCGATCGCCGCGCTCTAGTCGTGACCGAAAGCGAAAGCGTGAGGTCAAGCTCCTTCGTCTGCAAGAGCATCCTCGTGAGGGTCGTTTTGCCGGCCCCGGATGGCGAAGAAAGGATTAATATGAGACCGCGCCGGTGGCCGGCCGCCGCATCGGCGGTGCTCTCGCTTTTTTCCGAAAGTTCCTCGCCGGCCATCTAGTCTACTCAATATTCTGGACTTGCTCACGAAACCGTTCGATCTCGACGCGCAGTTCGAGAGCGGTGGCTGTCAAGCTCGCGTCGTTCGATTTTGCACACAAAGTATTGGCTTCGCGAGACAATTCCTGGGCAAGGAAATCCAGCCGCCGGCCTACAGATCCTCCCCTGGCAAGAAGCTCATCGGCGGCCACCGTATGCGCGGCGAGGCGGTCCAATTCTTCGCGGATATCAGCCTTCGCGGCCAGCAAAACCGCCTCTTGATGGAGACGGTTTTGGTCGAAATTTGTATTTTCCGCGAGGAGATCAAGGGTCTGCTTAAGTCTTGCTTTTATCGCTTCCGGGGTGCGGCCGGGGCTCTTGTCAGCAGCGCGCGTCAAGGCGGCGATTTTTATCAACCGTTGCGCCAGCCCTTTTTCGAGGGCCGCGCCCTCCGTTTGCCTTGCCAGGACGAGAGATTGGAGGGCCTCATCGAGGAGTTCAAGCACACAGCGGCAGACGCGCGAAGTTTCCGCCTCGTCATCGGCGCAATCCCTGACCTCCACCACCCCAGGCACAGCGAGCAGCGCATCGAGCGTGGCGGGAGTGATCATCGCCGGCAATGGGATATTGGCAACGGCAGCAATAATCTCCCGCAGCAACGCCTGGTCGATATGAACCTCCGCCGTGGTTTTCTGCCGCTGCGCTGCAAATGCCACTTGGATTGTCCCGCGGCTGCACTTTTGGGCAATCCTAGCGCGCGCCTCGCACTCGATTGCATCGAAGGGCGGTGCAAATCTTAGCCTTATATCGAGGCCCTTGGCGTTGACGGATTTGAGTTCGAAGCCCAGGTGCCACGCGCCCGATTGGCCGGCGACTTTTGCGAACCCGGTCATGCTTGCGAGCGGCATTTACCCATCAATGATTTCAGATAACCAGTACCCAAATGGATCATTACCATCCTCGCCGGTTCCGGCAAAGTTGTCTTTGGCCCTCGCCAGAGGAAGCCGAACCGCCTCTCTCAAACGGAAGCGGTGCCACCGTGCTTGACGTAGTAGAGCTGCTAGTCAGCGTAGGTTTTGCCTTGCTAACGTGCCGGGCATGTTCTTGCAAATTGACTTGTTGCGTACGTATTTATCGTACAAGCGTAGCGTTAAAAACCATCAATTTAAGAAACGCAAAATGGCCAAGAATTAGTGAGTGGCGAGCAGTGAGCGGCTGGCACCGCTAGCCTCGCTAAGACCTTGGGAACTCGAGCCCCATCTCACGGTAGCGTTCGGGATCGTCTTCCCAATTCTCTCGCACTTTGACAAATAAAAAGAGGTGGACCTTTTGATCGGCCGCTTCGCCGATCTCGCGCCGCGCCGCCATTCCGATCGCTTTGAGGGTGTGGCCGCCTTCGCCGATCACAATTTTCTTATGGCCTTCGCGCATCACATAAATGGTCTGTTCGATGCGGGCGGAACCATCGGGGAGATCGCGCCAAAGCTCCGTCTCAACCGTCAAAGCATAGGGAAGCTCATCGTGCAGGCGCTCGAAGATTTTTTCGCGCGTGATCTCGGCGGCGAGCAGGCGCAACGGCATATCGGCGATTTGATCTTGCGGATAGAGCCAAGGCCCTTTGGGCATAAGCCCAGCAAGCGTCTTTTGAAGCTTCTCGATACTATCGCCGCGCAGCGCCGATATCATGAGCGTATGCAGAAAGAAAGCATCAGCGTTGAGCTTGGCGGCAAGCTCGAGGAGCGCTGGCGGTTCAACGGTATCGATCTTGTTAAGGGCTAGGATTTTCGTGCCTCCGGCCCGTGGCAGTCGCTCGACGATAGCCGTGACCTCGGGGGTTATGCCCTTGCGCGCATCAACGAGCAGAACATTGGCATCGGCGTCCCCGGCGCTAGCCCAGGCAGCACTGACCATGGCCCGATCCAACCGCCGTTTTGGTGCGAAAATCCCCGGTGTGTCGATGTAGATGATTTGCGTATCCCCTTGGATGGCGATACCGCGCACAGCCGCGCGCGTTGTCTGCACCTTGCGTGACACGATGGAGACCTTGGTCCCAACGAGTTGGTTTATAAGGGTCGATTTGCCGGCATTCGGCGCGCCAATCAAGGCAACGAAGCCGCAGCGCGTAGCTTCGTCGATCAGGGTTTTCACGCGGCGCCTTTCTGCCGGCCCTGCCCTCTCTCGCCAATGCCTTCCCGCGCGATAAAGGTGGCCGCCGCCGCTTGCTCCGCGGCACGCTTGGCCAAACCTCGCGCCTCGGCACTGGCGTAACCTGGCACTTCGACACAAACCGTGAACTCGGGCGCGTGGTCTGGACCCGAGCGCGCGGTTTCCCGGTAAAGAGGCGTCGGCAGGCCACGCGCCTGCGCCCATTCTTGCAGAGTGGTTTTTGGGTCGCGCAGGTGATGTTCCGGCGATTGAAGGTGGGCGTCGAACAGCGCGACGATGACGCCCCTCGCAGCGTCATAACCCCCATCGAGGAAAACCGCGCCAATGATCGATTCACAAACGTCGGCGAGGATCGCCATATTGACGATGCCCGCCTGCTTCTCGCTTTCGCTCGTCCGGATGAAAGGCCCGACCCCCCAAGCTGTTGCAGCCTCGGCGCAACTCTCTTTGCGCACAAGGCCAGCCAAGCGCCGCGATAGCTCGCCCTCCTCGGCTTCGGGAAACGCTTGATACAGCATCTCGGCAATGACGAGACCAAGAACGCGGTCGCCGAGGAACTCCAGACGCTGATAGGTCTCCCTCTTCCGCGTTGGCATGGCGCTCACATGAGTGAGCGCCGCCGCGATCAGTTTCGGGTCCTTGAAAACATGCCCGATGCGCTCTTCGAGCGCCCGCAAATCCACGCCGCGATACCGCATCCTAATGCACGGTTCTGAACATCCTGCCCCAGCGCAGCGTCCATGAGGGCCAATCCCAGAAATACCAAAGGGGTTCGCCTTTATTGTCGAGGGAAAAGAAAATCAGCTCGGCGCGGCCGACGAGATTTTCAAATGGAACAAAACCAACGCCACCCTGGTCCGGCGGAACACGGCTATCCGTCGAATTATCCCGATTGTCACCCATCATGAAATAATGCCCTGGCGGCACCTCGAAGACCTGCGTATTGTCATTGTATCCAGTGTCACCTTGTATTTCGATAATCGTATGGCCCACCCCGCCCGGCAGTGTTTCACGATAGGTCGGGACTTCGGTCTCACCACCATAGAAACCTTCGGTGTGCACCTTGGCGATGGGTTCGCGGGGCACCAATTCGCCGTTGATGTAGAGGCGGCCATCCTTCACTTGAATCCGGTCTCCCGGCAGCCCAATCACCCGCTTGATGTAGTCTGTTTGATTATCGCGCGGCAGTTTGAAGACCACGACGTCACCCCGCTTTGGCGGCGACGAGAAGAGCCGGCCAGGAAGGATATGGCTCGGAAGGCATAGACCCTCGCTAGAGCCCGACCCCGAAATATATGAGACAGGATTTGGAAGGCAGGGGAGGGAAAGTGTCGAGTAGCCGTAGGAATATTTTGAGACGAAAAGATAGTCGCCAATCAGAAGCGTCGGGATCATGGATCCGGATGGAATGTTAAACGGCTGAAATAAAAAAGTGCGCACGACGATTGCAATCAACAGAGCCTCTAGGATGACCTTAAAGGTGTCGCCGATGCCGCCTTCTTTGGTTTTGCGTTTCGTTCCCTGGCCTTTTTGGCTCACTCGTACGGGCTCTATCATGTAAAATCTTTCCAGGAGCGAATTTTTGGACGGCACCCGCCGGCGTCAAGGGCCGCTCTCTATCATGGGGCGCCGCGCTGGTATAGGGTTATGAAGGGATCTATGGCAAAACGCTGCCCTCGTTGTATCCTCCGCCGGGCACGGCCGGCATAGCTATAGCTTCGATGATGACCTGCGCCTGCGCCAAAGGATACTCATCCGTTAAAGTCAAATGAATGAAAACTTGATGGCCGGGCGGCGTTAAAGCCTCAAGCCGGGCCTTCGCACCCCCAGTCAAACGCAGGGTCGGCCTGCCCGACGGCAGATTGACGACACCGATATCACGAAATCCTATCGCCGCGCGAAATCCGGTGCCGAGGGCTTTGGCGCAGGCTTCCTTGGCGGCAAAGCGCTTCGCATAAGAGGCCGCCCGGCACGCTCGCGCGTCCGATTTTTGCCTTTCGATTTCAGTGAAACAACGCTCAATGAAGCGCTTGCCGAAACGATCGAGCGAGGCTTCGATCCGCCGAATATCGCAAAGGTCATTGCCGAATCCGATGATCATTTGAATAATCGATTTGGGCAGGGTAGGTGATTATTTCTAACCTGAGCTCATCTAAGCCTATGGACATATTTTTTCTTCAACTCGCGATTGTTTTTCTGCCGGGCCTCGTTTGGGAAAGGGTGGATGCGCAGTTTGCACAGAAAAGACTTCCCAGCCAATTTGATGTCCTGCGCCGGACTTTTATCTTCGGTTTAGCATCATACGTAGTAACCTATGGTTTATATCGGCTTTTTGGCTATCCATTTGAACTCGTTGAGCTGAAAAAAGATACTGCATTCTTAGGCGCAACAGTCCTCACCGAAGTTTTTATCACAATTCTAGTGGCGTTCGTGTGTTCCGTAATATGGCTCTACTTTGTAAATTTCAAAATCTTGGCTAGATTTCTCCAGACGATTCGGGCCACAAAGCGGTACGGTGACGAGGATGTCTGGGATTTTACATTCAATTCACACGATCGAACAGTCGAATATGTACATTTACGAGACTTTGATAAGAAAATAGTTTATGCTGGCTGGGTTGAGCGTTTCTCGGAGACAGACAAAGTTCGTGAATTAGTTCTTCGAGGTGTTCAGCTATTCGACTTTGAAGGAAATGAACTGTTTGAAACGCCACGGGTTTACATCTCTCGGTCGACAGACAATATTGATATTGAGTTTCCGGCGCAATTAGACACAAATGGAGAGCATCTTAATGAATGACAGCTCACGGCACCCCCCCGGTCACAGCGTTCCACCTCTCGCACAGAGAGGTTACGAGAATAAGGGAGGCCATAATCCGCCGAGCTCTGGAACCGCGACGCGCCCGCCGCCGCCGGCACCCATTACTCCGAAACCAGCTAATCCGCCGTCTGGCCACACTGGCAAAAATAGCAAATAAGAAAACTACTTGCTTCGTTAGATGAGAACCGAATTTCATTTGATCTTAGCCCGCCCCGCCTCCATGGCCTCTCGCATGCGCGCGATTGCGGCTTTGAGGCCAACAAAGACCGCCTCGCCAATCAGGAAGTGGCCGATGTTAAGCTCGACGACCTCGGGAAGGCCAGCCACGGCCTTGGCAGTTGCGTAGTCGAGTCCATGGCCGGCGTGGCATTCAAGCCCCTGCGCGCCCGCCAGTGAGGCCGCCGCCTTGAGGCGAGCGAACTCCCGCGCAGCGCGCTCGCTCTGATGATGGCCGAGCGCATCGCACCAGGCACCCGTGTGCAATTCGATCACGGGGGCGCCGATGGAGCGGGCGGCTTGCACCGCTTCCACGGCCGGCTCAATGAAAAGGGATACGCGCACTCCGGCCTTTAGCAACTCTGCCGCCACTATCCTAAGATAGTCATGCCCGCCAATGACATCGAGACCGCCCTCGGTGGTCCGTTCGCTCCGTTTTTCCGGAACGAGACAACAGGCCTGTGGCCGCGTTTCAAGAGCGATCGCGACCATGTCATCGGTTGCCGCCATTTCAAAATTGAGTGGCTTTGAAATCTCCCGCTTGAGGCGAGCCATGTCCTCGTCGCGGATATGGCGCCGGTCCTCACGAAGGTGAGCCGTGATTCCATCGGCCCCCGCTTCGATGGCGAGCAGGGCGGCGCGCACGGGATCGGGGAAAGCACCACCGCGTGAATTACGCAACGTCGCGACATGGTCGACGTTCACGCCTAGGCGGACATATGGCAAAATCTCCATTAGCCATTCACCCTCTCAACCTTGCTAACTACCGCTCGCGCCCGCAAATGAGAGATAACCGTATTTAGGTGCTTTATGTCGCTGACCTCAAGATCGATTATCATCTCCCGGAAATCGGCCGAAAGTGGTCTGATCGTGATATTATCAATATTGGCGGCATGATCGCCGATGACGGTGGCGATCTGCCCCAATGTTCCGGGTTCGTTGATCGCTGTAACACGGATCCGTGATGGAAACAGTTCGCGGCGGCTTTCCTCAATATCCCAACGCACGTCAAGCCATCGCTCTGGCTGTTCATCGAAGGCCGTTAGCGCGGGGGACTGAATCGGATAAATCGTGATCCCCTCGCCCGGCGTGTAAATACCGACGATGCGATCGCCAGGTACAGCGCCTCCTTCCGGGGCAAAACGAACCGGCACGTCACCATTTAGCCCTTGTGCTGGCGGGCCTCCGGCGTCGCCGCTCGGCAGTTTGAATACGAGGCTGGTGGCTTTTTTCATGGAAACCCAGCCGGGTTCCCGGCGCGGGCGCGGCACTGCGACTTGTTTGTCGTCCATGAACTCCGGATACACTGCCCTGACGATATCGCCCGAAAACATTTCGCCGCGCCCGACCGCCGCCAACGCCTCCTCGACAGTCGGCCGCCCGAGTCTCGCGAGCGCGCTTTTCAACTTTTCCTCCTGGAAAGCCTTGCCGGCCCGCTCAAAGGCCCGGCAGACAATTCGCCGCCCAAGCGCCGCATATTCCGCGCGCGCCGCATCGCGGGTGGCGCGCCTTATGGCGGCACGCGCCTTGCCGGTGACGACAAGGCCCTCCCAAGCTGCGGGCGGTATCTGGCCTTCCGCGCATGCAATCTCAACCTCATCGCCGTTTTGCAGTTCGGAAAAAAGAGGGGCAATGCGCCCATTGATCTTTGCTCCAACAGCGGAATTGCCGACATCGGTATGAACCGCATAGGCGAAATCAACGGGGGTCGCGCCACGCGGCAGAGCGATCAACCTTCCATTTGGCGTGAAGCAGAAAACTTGGTCATGGAAAAGTTCGAGCTTCGTGTGTTCTAAAAACTCCTCTGGGGTTGCACCCTCGGCAAGAAGAGCGACGGTCCGGCGCAGCCATTGGTAGGAGCGGCTTTCGCTGGTAAGGCTCTCCTTGTCGGCGACCTGCCCATCCTTATAGAGCGCGTGCGCGGCGATGCCGTGGCGGGCAATCGCATCCATATGTGCTGAGCGCACCTGAAGTTCAGCCCGCTGGCGTCCCGGTCCCACGACGGTCGTATGTATCGACTGATAATCGTTTTGCTTCGGCGTGGAAATATAGTCCTTGAACCGCCCAGGAACCACGGCCCATTTCGTGTGCACGACGCCGACGACGCGATAGCAATCTTCAATATTGTCAACCACCACGCGAAAGCCGAAGATATCAGAAAGCTGCTCGAAAGCGATCGACTTCCTTTCCATTTTTCGCCACACCGAATAGGGCTGCTTCTGCCGCCCTTCGACCTTGGCTTCAATCCCTCGCGCGGCGAGCTCCGCCGTGAGCTCTCTTTCGATTTTTGTGATGATTTGCCCGTTCTTCCGGCGAAGATCATCTAGTCTAGCCGCGATCATCGCGTAGGCATCCGGCATGAGATGGCGAAACGCTAAATCCTCGAGCTCGTCGCGCATGGTCTGCATACCCATGCGGCCGGCGAGCGGCGCGTAAATCTCTAATGTTTCCTCCGCTATACGCGAGCGTTTTTCTGGCGGCACGAAATGCAAGGTCCGCATATTGTGCAATCTGTCCGCGAGCTTCACGAGAAGAACGCGCACGTCTTCGGCGACCGCAAGTAAGAGCTTGCGGAAATTTTCTGCCTGGGCAGCACGCTTCGATACAAGATCGAGACGCTTGAGTTTGGTTAGTCCTTCGACCAGCCGGCCGATGTCGCTGCCAAAAAGTTTATCGATTTCTTCTTTTGTTGAGTCTGTATCTTCAATCGTGTCGTGCAAGACCGCGGCAACAATGGTGGCGTCATCGAGCTTCATTTCGGTCAAAATCGCGGCGACCTCGAGCGGGTGCGAAAAAAACGGGTCGCCAGAGGCGCGTTTTTGCGCGCCATGAGCTTTCATCGCATAGACATAGGCGCGATTGAGCGAGATTTCGTCGGCGTCGGGGTTGTAGCGCCGCACCCTGTCGACAAGTTCGTATTGCCGCATCATCTGTACCGGCCTGCGGCAGGAAGGTGAAAAGGATGAGCCGCTCTTACAAGCGGTTCTTGCCTAAGAAAAATTGGCAGCCAACAAAACCAGAATTTATGTATCAACCGACAAGTCTGTTCCTGTCCTCCCGTCTTTCGAGCCGCCAAGCGAAACGAGATTACGCGACTTCACGAAAAATTGTGTTTGCAAGTTCGCGGCCTAACAATGCAAAAACCGGGCACTAATCTGCTTCGTCTTCCGTCTCCGCCGGCGGGACGAGGCCTTCAAGGCCGCGCAGAAGGTCTTCCTCCGTCATTCGATCAAATTGAATATCTCCCAAAGCGTCGGCCGGCACGACGCCTTCCGGCGCGGACGAGAGAGCCGGAACTGCATCGGCTTCCGGCTCGTCGACCTCAACATGTTTTTGCAAGGATTGAATGAAATCTTCCTTTAAGTCCTCTGGCGACAACGATGTTTCGGCAATTTCGCGGAGTGCAACGACCGGATTTTTATCATTATCCCGCTGAACTGTTATAGGCGCTCCCGAAGCGATCGTTCGTGCGCGGTGCGCGGCGATAAGGACAAGCTCAAAACGATTTTCAACTTTATCTATACAGTCTTCAACTGTGACGCGGGCCATGCCGTCCATACTCCTTGTTCTAAAATTTTTTTCGCTTATACTAACACTAGTATCTTTGAACTCGCCTTGGCAATCTATAACTTATTGGCCCAGGCAAGGATCGTAGCGGAGGCGTCACGGTTACGGGAAATAAACATTAAAAATATCCTACCGTATGACCGTTGCCTTAATATTATCACTTTGATCCTTAACTTGAGCTTGGATAGCGAAATATTGACCCTCTTGACGCAGAGGAATGGTGAGCTCACATAGAAGGACTTCCATTTTCTTCCAAAATGGACGAAAATCTCAGCTGTACCGTGCGAAGTAATGAGTTCCAATTACTATATATCGCCAGCTGCTAAATAATTTACAACGAATATAACAAGAGAACACCATATAACAAGAGAACACCTATGGCAGACCAGGAGCGAATCGCGCTTTTTATCGACGGCGCAAATCTTTACGCAACAGCAAAATCACTTGGCTTTGATATCGATTACAAACGGCTATTAAAAGAGTTTCAAAGCCGTGGAAAGCTCATTCGGGCATTTTATTACACCGCGCTCGTCGAAGATCAGGAATATTCGTCGATCCGGCCGCTCGTCGATTGGCTGGATTACAATGGATTCGCCGTGGTGACTAAGCCAACGAAAGAGTTCGTCGACTCGCTCGGCCGCCGCAAGGTCAAGGGCAACATGGATATCGAACTCGCGGTCGATGCCATGGAAATGGCGGATCATATCGATCATCTCGTCTTATTCTCCGGAGATGGGGACTTCCGCTCTCTCGTCGAAGCGGTACAGCGCAAGGGTGTGCGGGTTTCTGTTGTCTCGACCAATGCGACGCAGCCCGCCATGGTTGCCGACGAACTGCGCCGGCAAGCCGATGAATTCATCGACATCGTCCATCTTGCCGCCAAAATCGGCCGAGACCCTGGAGAGAGAGTTGAGCGGCCCCAAAAGGCATCAACACAGGAAAGGCGGCCTGTTCCTGCCGGGGCTTTTGAGGGAGCCTTGAACGACGATCGTCCTTAATCCACCGCGCGACGTGTCCGGTACGGCGTGGGCGCGCTGTTCAAGGGAATTGTGCCTCCATAGCCGCCGCCGAGCCCGATTACGATTGCCCTTTATGCCCGCGGCTTGTTGCCTTTCGAGCCGATTTACGCGCGGCGGAGCCGGCCTGGCATAACGCTCCGGTACCGCGCTTCGGCGACCTCAATGCAAAGCTGCTCATCATAGGCCTCGCCCCCGGTCGGCGTGGCGCCAATCGCACTGGGCGGCCTTTTACCGGCGATTATGCTGGCGATCTCCTTTACAATACTCTGATCGAGTATGGATTTGCCACCGGCACCTACGGCGCCGAACCGGACGATGGGTTGCAACTTATAGGCAGCGCGATCATTAATGCCGTCCGGTGCGTACCGCCGCAAAATAAACCAGCGCCATTGGAGATCAATAACTGCCGGCGCTTCTTGCTATCAACGATCCCCATGATGGCCGAGCTTCAAGCCATCGTTGCGTTGGGCCGCATCGCCCATGACTCAATTGTACGGGTGTTCGGCATGCGTCCGGCGGCAGTACCATTCCAGCATGGGGCGCAACACATTCTTCCCGTTGCTCCCCATTTGCAAATTGCAAGCCCTCTTGTAAGTCTTTACGACAGTTATCACTGCTCAAGATATAACACAAATACGGGCGTGTTAACGCCCGAAATGTTTCGCGGTATCTTTGCTCGGGTGCGCGATCATTTTCAGCCGCCGCATATCGAGGACAAGGAAAAAACAAGCCCCCGCTCTATGCGTAGCAGTCAGTAAAGATGCCGCAGCGCCGCTGGGACAAATTTCGTAAGAGGAGGAAAGAAATGCCTTGGCGCGCAGAGAAAATGACAAATTTGGGTAACATTTCCATGGTTAAGAATGCCCTATCGGTCTCTCTCTTGGCGTTGGCCTTGCCGCACTTCAACTTAGGCATTGCCCGCTCCGCCGCCGCTCAAACACCGGATCCGGCGCTCGTTGCCCTTGCCGAAGGGCCTCAACGGAGCGAGGTCAACAAAGCCCGCGACCGTTATCGCCACCCTATCGAGGTCCTTACCTTCTTTGGGCTGAGGCCAGATGCAAATGTGGTCGAAATCATACCGGGCAAGGCCGGTTATTGGGTCGAAATCCTTGCTCCCTACCTCAAGGACCACGGCCACTACACGGCCTCTGGCGATGAGGAGCACGATCTCGCGCCCCTCAAAGCAAGGGTCGCCGCAAATCCGGAATTCTATGGCAAAACGGTGATGACGGAGTTCCGCGGCAGTGACGAGGAGATCGCGCCTCCCGGAAGCGCCGATTTCGTCCTCACTTTTCGCAATATCCACGATTGGATGCGGGATGGGACGGCGGAGGCGGCCTTCCGCTCATTTTACAAGGCTTTGAAACCTGGCGGCATGCTGGGGCTTGAGGACCATCGCGGGCGTACCGACCTGCCCCAGGACCCCAAGGCTAAAAGCGGATACGTTAGACAAGACTATGTCGTCGCCCTCGCCGAAGGCGCGGGATTCAAGCTCGTTGGATCTTCGGAGATCAACGCCAACTCGAAGGACACAAAGGATTATCCAGAGGGCGTCTGGACTCTGCCGCCGACCTTCCGCCTCAAGGAGCAAGATAAAGAAAAATACGCGGCGATCGGTGAAAGCGACCGGTTCGTGTTGAAGTTTCAAAAACCAACGGATGCGAAATAAACATCCTTGAAGTCTCAAAAAAAAGGCAGAGATCGAAGATCCCTGCCCTCAAGTCACACGAGCTAATCTTGAAACTCAATATCCGCGATCGCCATAGGGCCGGTTCGGCTGGTAGCCATCCTGTAGCGTCCCAGGGAACGGCTGGATCTGCGTGATGCAGCCGAAAGCATCCCCGGTCGCGTTGATCGTTCCGTTAGGGCCACACACGAAATAGGCGTCGATTGAGGCCGTTCTCGCCTGGAGGGTGTCCACACTTCCGTCCGGGCAAGTAGACGACTTTTGGCTCACCGAGATGGTGCCGTAGACGTGATAGGCATAGGCGCCCGGGTTGGCGGGCGGAGAGACGCCATAACCGGGATGCGTTGGACGAAGCGAGGTGTCGTAGGTACCTGGCGAGTTAAAGACTTCAAACAGCGGCGAGGCGATGGTAAGCGTCGCCTGTCGCAAGATGCCGGTTGGCGCGACGTTTCCGTAAGTACCACCGGGCTTAACGGATTTCCGAAGATACAGCCCATCAACGTTGAGGTTTACGGCGTCAGCTCCATTGGTGCCGTTGACGTCGACCGGCGCTTTGATCTTGGTAACGCCGTCGGAACACAAGCCGTCGTAGGAAGAAAGGATCACGTCGACCGCATTAAAACTGTCCTCGAATGCCGGTTCGACATGGTGTCCGACGTATATTTCGACCTGGTTGACGCTGGCGGGCAAGAGGCGCTCCTCATGCGCGAGAACTGGCCCCGCCGACAGCGCGATGACCGCCGCGTTGGCGGCAAAAATTTTCCCGTGTTTCATCAAGTTCGCTCCCTCATTGTTATGCTTGGGAGCGAAGTGTCGCCGCTGACTGTAAGCTGGTGAGTTCACCCCCGCTGACTGAGACGTTTCAGTCAGCAAAAAGCGCCAGCTTCACAGCGAAAATTTGCAGGTTTGAGAGGTCCCGGGCGAGCGTCGAAGAAGAAAATCTCAAGCGTTAGTAAACTTCGCCGCCGCAATCCGTGAGGGCCGGGTGAGAGTTTCAATCCGCAAAAGCTCGGTCAATCGGTCCTTGGTCAAGAGCCCTTCCTCGATAATGATGTCGGCCACCGGACGCTGCTCCTCCAGTGCCCGGTGGGCAATTCGCGAACAAACCTCGTAGCCGAGTACCGGGCAAAGCGCGGTCACAACGCCAACCGAATTCTCGACAAGACGCAGGCAACGCTCGCTATTCGCTTCAATTCCATTGATGCAACGCTTCGTCAGGGTATCGATGGCGGTGTGCAGCATGCGCAACGATTCGAGCACGGCAAAGCCAATCGTTGGCTCGAAAGCATTGAGCTGCAATTGCCCTGCCTCGGCACACATCGTCACGGTGAGGTCATGCCCAATCACGAGATAGGCAACTTGGCTGACCACCTCCGGGATAACCGGATTAATCTTGCCTGGCATGATCGAAGAGCCTGCTTGCACCGCCGGCAAGCGAATTTCGCCAAACCCTGCTCGCGGGCCGGAAGAGAGAAGGCGCAAATCGTTGCAAATCTTCGAAAGCTTGGTGGCGATGCGCTTCAGCACGCCCGAGAAGAGAACAAAAGCCCCCATGTCCGAGGTAGCCTCGATGAGGTTGACCGCAAGCACCATGGGTTCACCAGAAACCCGCGCCAGCTCCTCGACGGCAAGAGAGGCGTAATGCGGGTCCGCCGTAATGCCCGTGCCGATGGCGGTCGCGCCAAGATTGACCTCGCGGAAAAGAGCGGCGGCTTCCTGCAACCGGTCGATGTCCTCCTTCACCGTTATGTGGAACGCGTCGAACTCCTGACCAAGCGTCATCGGCACCGCGTCTTGCAACTGGGTGCGGCCAACTTTGAGGATGTTGGCGAATTCAATAGCCTTGGCCTTCAACGCGTAGGCAAGTTCACGCATGGCCCGCGTCAAAGGCGCGGCGGCAAAGATGACGGCGAGGCGGAGAGCGGTTGGATAGGCATCGTTCGTCGACTGCGACATGTTTACGTCATCGACGGGGTGCAAAAAACGATAGTCGCCGCGGCAGTGCCCGAGAAACTCAAGCGCGATGTTGGCGATGACCTCATTGGCGTTCATATTCGTCGAGGTCCCTGCCCCGCCCTGCACCGCATCGACGACGAATTGATCGAGAAAGCGGCCATCCTTCGCGATCAGATCGCATGCAGAGTCGATGGCCTCGGCTTTTTCGGGCGCCAATTGCTTCAGCCGCCGGTTGGCGCGCGCCGCCGCTTGTTTGACCAAGGCAAGGGCGCGGATCAGCTCGGGGAAATGCCCAATGGGAACGCCCGTGATCGGGAAGTTTTCCACAGCCCGCTGTGTATGGATGCCCCAATAGGCCAATGCCGGAACTTCGGCGGTTCCCAGAAGGTCATGTTCCGTGCGAGTCGCTAGCGCCGCGCCAAGCTTGATCTCTGCTTTTTTATCGGCATTCAGTACTGCTCGCGGGGACCGTACCTGCGATATTTGAGTCATTTCCATTCGTCACCATCAACGTTTTCTGAGCAGCGCCCTGTCTTTGGGGGCTATGCCGTCACATGTATATGGTGGGGCATGCGCCAAGTGTGACGGTCCAATGCCCGCCGCCAAAATGCACATTCGTGCGAACTTAGGGGTGGAAAAGTGTCGGGCTTTGCGAAGCGGTTCATTTTTGCAGCAGGGGTTTCCGCCTTTGCCCAGGGAGCCGCGGGGCAAGATCTCATAAGTCACGTGGATTTGACGAGCCCAGCGTTCGCCTCCGCCGAAATGACGAGATCGGAAGTCGAAGCAAGGCTGCAAGGGTCTCCCCAAGGGGCCGATTTTTCCGGCCGAAGCCTGAACGGACTCGACCTTTCGGGTCTCAATCTCGCCAAAGCAAATTTTCGCGCCGCGAGGATGAACAAGACCAATTTTGCCGGAGCCAAGCTCGATGGCGCCGTTCTCGATCAGGCCTGGGCCATCGGCGCGAATTTCTCGGGCGCTTCCTTCAGGGGTGCCCACCTTTTCGGGACTCAAATGCAAGATGCGCAGCTCGCCGCAGCCGATCTCTCCAGCGCTCGCATCACTGCCGACATGTCGCGGGCGAGTTTGCGGGATGCAAAGCTCAGCGGCGCCGATCTCGCTCCCGACATGAAAAATCAGTCGATGGGCCTGATGCGCGGCGTTCTTAAATCCGCCGACCTTAGCGGTGCCAACTTTGAAGGCGCCAACCTCGCCATGACGGATTTGCAGTTCGCGAAGTTTTCAAAAGCCAATTTGAAGAGGGCCTCATTGGCCGACGCGGAAGCGGGAGGCGCTGATTTTCGTGGCGCGGTGCTCGATGGCACCAATTTCAATGGGACCGACGTCACTTCCGCAAGGATCGACGAAGCGCAGCAGCAGGCATTTGCCGGCGCTGCCAACCTTAGCCGCGCCTTTCGCGAATAGTATCTGGCTGAAATTCCTCTAAACTTGACCTCGATCAAGAACTTTCGAACCAATTTCGGGATCTTGCATTGGGCAACAGGAGACGCAATCGGCGTCGAGGGCGATGAGCGCCGGTATTGAGTTTTAGCCGAGGAGAGTTGGATGTCGCGCTGCTGGTTGGCGCCAGGCGCCTGGGTTTTCGTCGGTGACGGCCAAAAAGCGTTATTTTTGATTAACGAGGGCGATGAGGCCTTTCCGAACCTCCGCCGCCTATCCGTCGAAGAGCACCGCGATCCGCCATCCCGCGAACAAGGAAGCGATGCGCCAGGGCGCGCGCATTTTCGAATCAGCGAGACACGCAGCGCGGTGGGGGATACGGATTGGCACGAACTTGAAAAAGAGCGCTTCGCCGTGGCAGTGGCCGACAAGATCAACCGCGCCGCTCGGTGCCAATCGTTCGAGCAGATCGTCGTCGTCGCCCCGCCAAAAATCCTCGGCGATTTGCGCCAGGAGTTTACAAAGGAGACAAAAGCAAAGATAGCGGCTGAGATCCCAAAGGATTTAACGCGCCACCCGATCTGGGAGATCGAGTCTTTGCTGACCGCGGCCTAGTCAAAGTAAATTGCGTGGCGCGGCACGCGCCACGCAGAAGTGATGCTCAATTATAATCGTCCAGGACTAGAACTGGAGTCCGCCGGTAGCCATGAGTCCGATGACGACCAACACAAACCCAGCGACGACCGCAATCATTCCAGTTTTACCATATAGGCGGCCCGTAAAATAGGCCGCGCCGCCGAATAGGATGACCATCGCGATCAATATCACGAGGCTCGCCCCAGACCCTTCGGCTCGATCAATGCTTCCAGTTCCAATTTCTTTGACTATTTGGGACGCCATCGTCCACCTCCCGTTGTTTCATCCTTAAGCATTCAGTTACCCGGCACTCTGCCATGGGGGAAGAAATGCCGGGAACCCACAATCCTGGCCTGCGTTCGGCATCGGGGCGGAAAAGCCCGCGACATCGAGTCGCGTCACCGGGATGGCGGGTAACTTAACACTTCAGAATCGTTCCGGAAAGCAGTTTATCGCCCGCCACGAAAGTCGCCTGGCAGGGATAAATTCACGCAAAATTTACCACTTGCGGGAGCTCCCCTCCCTCACCACGGTCTTTTGCACAAATTCCGGGCGGCGCGGCCGTGGCGCCACCCGATTTAAGAACTTCTCGAATTTAAAAGCTCAGCCCGCCCGTGACCCATAAAGAGGCCGCCACGAGCACAAAGCCGGCAATCACAGCGTACATTCCCACCTTGCCATATAAGCGGCCGGTAAAATAAGCGGCTCCACCAAACAAGATGACCATGGCAACGAGGATTACTATGCTCGCGCCGCTTCCTTCCGTGACGCCAATCGCGCCAACCCCTGCATTGCCAACTGTAGCCATTGCCCGCCTCTCCCTTTCTTTTGCATGCGTGCTTGCCGTTACCCGGCCTGCCTTGGCGAATCCTTGGTCTGTTAAGACGCGCTTCCGCCCGCCTCCGCAGGGGAAAGAACGTCGCTCGGCATCCACCGAACATTTCGGAACTACCATGTCTCAATGAAAATGATGCGACGGCGATACTACAGAAATATGATAGCGAGTCCTTTCCGTTGCGACCCGGCCGGGTTCACGAAGAGGCTCGAAAGAATACCATATACCGCTCTGCTAGCGGCATCGAGCGCGGTTCACAGTATGAAAGTTCGCCGATATCGCACTGCGCGATAATATCGGGCCCTGGCTTCTTCGGGAACATCACCCTCCGATAATACCGTCGGCTGCACCGTTTGCTGCGTTACAATCCGGGTGGATCTGGTAACTGAAATCCCTCTCGCAGGCTGAACCTGCCGCACCGCTCTTTCGACTTGCGCGAAATTACCGATATTCGCGTCTTGGCGAACTCCCCTCGGCGTTTATGCCGCTTGTCAACGCGGCCGATATTACTTCGCGACCAAGCTGGCCGTTGGCGCTTAGCTGAAATCGAGCGGTTGAGCATGCTGACTAATCGCCAAGATAGAGTCGTCAATACCGTATTTCCAGGCAACATAACCAGCCTCGATATTCGGATCAATACCATGGCTTTTCATATATCGGTAGAACGCGCCACTCTCAACGTCACGCGGCCGATCATGGCGGGCAATGACATCGGCGATGAGCGCAATCTTGTTGCCATACCGCTTGCGGACCTTGGCACTCAATAGAAAGTCGATCGCCCAGCCGCTAGTCCCCTGCGCGAAAACCCAGCCAAACTCTCGCAGCACGCGGTGCGAGACGGCCGGCATCATGATCTCAACCGCCGTCAGCGGCACCAACACTTGCCCAGGCGGCGGATGTTTGACGACCGCGAAGTAGCAGTCCGAGTCAGGGGTCAAGGCTGGTTGCGCGAGATCGAGGCCGCAGGCTTTCATGGCGGAAAAAATGCGCATAATACCGGCTTGATTGATCTCGATGTCGTCATCGAGAAAAAGAACCGCCTCGTATTTTTCCAATAACTCCGGCCGCTCCGCCAGGATTTTGCGGATGGCTGTCGTTTTCGTTCCCTTTTGGCAGAGGATATAATCGGCGTCCGGGCAAACCTCCGTCTTCCCGCAACCATCGTAATAATTGATCATTAAATCGAACCCCCGCGCGTCGTCTAAAAACCCGCATTGGTACTTTCGCGAAGCCTGCACAAAAACAAGGAAAGGGTTATTTGGCTTGGGAGGTGCGCGGACAATTTGTAAAGAGATACTTTCGTAAAATTTCTTCTGCCGCCGGCTGAGTTCCTGCTGATTCAAAGGAACAGACGAAGAGGCGCTTGCGAGAGCGTCATAGAGGACAATTTTTATGTCTCCATGGCCACGCCCGGCGGTGTGGCAAAAAAAATCGATGTCCAAATCGGGCGAGGGATGGCGTTTCTCAAATAGGCCTTTGTGCCAGAAATGAACGAATGGATGAGGATACTTCTTCTGCCAATCCGGATTTTGTTGGCAATACCAGGCATGGAGGAAATTCGCGGAGGGCGAAGCGGCTCGTCCATCAACCGCCCGTAAATACTCCGCAAAAGATGATCTTAAGGGCTTTCTCGGCTGTGCTTTGGCAAAGTGCGTGGGATCAAAAAAAGCATTTGGCCAGTGCCCGCGGCGCTCTCCGATGAGGAGATAATGAAGAAGCGCGAACCAATGGGATAACGACTCCTTCAAGTAACGTTTTTTATAGCAATAGGCTTGGAATACATTATGTTTTTTTATCAGCCAAAAATCACGCCACAACTGGAATGGGTAAAGACTTATCGCGATGAGTGGCAGCCTTCGACGCCTTTTGCCTGATGATGAATGCATCGCCGCTCAAGACCTTAGTCGCCAGCCTGTGCAATAGCATGTTGAGCCTCTCGACGAAAGGCAAGGAAGCGAAAGCCTCTTCCGCCAGCATTTAAGCAAACAAAAGGGAAGAGAGTTTTTTTCGCGCGCCGATCGTGACGGGATCGGTAGAGCCCCAGGACTCAAAAAATTGCAAGAGCTGCTTTCGTGCCCCGTCGTCATTCCAAGCGCGGTCTCGCCGAATGATCTCAAGCAGCTCCGCCGCGGCTTCGGCTCGCCGGTGACGCGCGTTGAGTGAAAGCGCGTGATTGAAGCGGGCTTGATGGTCGTCCGGATTGGCGACGATCGCTTCCAACAGTTTGGCGGAATCGCCCAGGGAAGCGGCCTGTTCAGCCAGATCAAGCGAAGCTCTCGCGGCAAGTATGGACGGGTGGTTCTCTCCATCAGAGGCAACCAAAGCAAGCGTTTTCTTGGCGCGCTCAATTTCCCCCGCGGCGAGATAAAGTTTCGCGAGGCCCGCCACGGCCGCGGGCTCGCCGGGATTTTCGGCAAGAACAGCGGTATAGATATGCCGCGCCCCCTCCTCATCCCCGGTGGCAGCTAAGGACTCGGCTTCAGCTAAGCGTTCGCCGGTATCCTCGATTGGCCCGGCGAGCCGCTCGATAAAGCCGGTGACTTCGCGCTCTGGCAAGGCGCCCATGAAACCATCGATGGGCTGGCCCCGCTGGAAGGCGATCACCGCCGGAATCGAACGCACCCCAAGCCGGCCCGGAATTTCCGGGTATTGATCGATGTTCATCTTAACGAGCTTGACCTTGCCCGCCGCGGCCTTGACAGCTTTTTCTAGGATCGGCGCGAGCTGCTTACAGGGCTGGCACCACGGCGCCCAAAAGTCCACGAGCACCGGCTGGCGCGCCGATTCCGTCAGAACATCAGCATTGAAATTGGCTGTTGTCGTGTCTTTAATCAGCGAGGCTGACGTCTCGCTCTGCGCCTGATTCGCGGATTGCCTCGCGGTTTGACCCCCATTGCCACGGCCGCGGCCAAATAGTCCCACCATGTTGCCGCTCTCCTCTCTTGCGCGCCTCAGTCCCCCACATGGGATGTGTTGAGCATGTTCTCAACGTAAAAGTCGAGCAACTTTTTTAAACCTCCTTCGCTCGCCTGCCAGGAAGATCCTCGCCCAGCGATCGCGGCGAAGCCACAGTTACCCACCGTGGCTCTTTCCTTTCGGCGGCCACCCCCTTACATTCAGTTTGCGGAGCTGCGGGGCGCGTGCCGGATCAATATCCCCGGGGCCTTATCGATCTCAGAGGGAGCTGTCCCTGGCCTTGCTCGTGGGCTTGGCCACACGGCGCCCACCTACTTAGTAGGTTCCCGGGATCGACATCCCACGGCCATCGCGGCCCCGCGCTCAAGTACGTGTTTCCTTCTCAAAATATAAAACACGGGAGAAAGCCGCCAGTGGCCGGAGTTTCTTTAGAGGAGGAGAATTTATGGATTCATTAGTGCCAGACCCGCGCTCTGCATGGGACAAGGTGAAAACCGATGTTTTAGGGCTTGTTGCCTACACAGCAATAGCGAGCGCAAGCATTACACTAGGCGTCGTCGATCTTGGGGGAGGCGCAACCGGCGGCTCTAAAGTTGTGACGGCCATCTGGCTTTTGTTGGCGACGGGATGGAGTTGTTTAGCATATTATTATTACCGCCGATTGGCGCGGACTCTCGGTGCGAACGCCGAAACGCCGCCTCCTCCGCCATGACACGGCGCCTTGCTTCCTTGCGTTTAACAAGAATTTTCCTCGCGCCTCCAAGGGCGGTAGGCATTTTGGCTCGCCTCTCAGGTGCCCCTGAAATAGCAAAGGTCATCGTGGTCGCCTTCACGCCCTTGAGCAAATCTTCTCTGCGCGCCGAGGGCATGAGCCGCCGGCGTGGAATATCGCCTGAAGCCGCCACTCTTTTTGCCTCTTATCTTGCCGAGCAAGGCGCGGCCCTTGCCTGCCGCTTGCGGCCAAAGACCGTCTCAGCCTATTTCCCACTGCCCGGCGAGCCTTCGCCACTTCCGCTTTTAGCCAATCTATCGAAGGCCGGATTTGAAACCGCCTTGCCTGTGACCGGGAGGCTAGGGACACCGCTCGTGTTCCGGCTCTGGCGTCCCGGCGAGCCGACGGCGGCAGGAAAGATGAAGATTGCAGAACCACTCCCCTCGGCGCCAGAGGTCCGGCCCGATCTCCTCTTCGTTCCACTGGCCGCCTTCGATCGCTCGGGCCACCGCTTAGGGTATGGCGCTGGCTTCTATGACCGCACCCTCGCCGCGTTGCGCGCTCAAAAACCCATTTATGCCGTTGGCATTGGCTATGCTGCGCAGGAATTCGCCACCATTCCGCACGAGCCTCACGATGAACGCCTGGATTACGTGCAGACGGATCGGGAGTTGATCGCCTGCCGGGCCAGTTCTTAAGTAATGCGTCTCCTCTTCATAGGCGATGTCGTTGGCCGCGCCGGCCGCGCCGCGCTCCTCGACTATCTTCCGAAGCTACGGCAGGCGTGGCAACTCGAATGCGTCGTCGTCAATGGCGAAAACGCCGCTGGCGGTTTTGGCATCACGGAGACGATCTGCAAAGATTTTCTCGCGGCAGGCGCCGATTGCATAACGCTCGGCAATCATGCGTTCGATCAGCGTGATGCCCTTGTTTTCATCATGCGGGAGCCGCGCCTCATCCGGCCGCTCAACTATCCCTCTGGCGCCCCAGGGAACGGAGCAGCGCTCATCGAGACTCAATCGGGCAGGCGCGCCCTGGTCATCAACCTGATGGGAAGGGTCTTCATGGATGCGATGGACGACCCGTTCGCGGCGGCGGAGCGTGAGCTTACCGTCTGTCCCTTAGGTTCGGGTTGCGACGCTTTGATCATCGACTTCCATGCGGAAGCCTCGAGTGAAAAACAGGCTTTTGCCCATTTCGTTGATGGCCGCGCCTCCCTGGTTGCTTGCACACATACGCATGTGCCAACCGCGGATCACCAAATTCTCCCAAATGGCACGGCTTATATGACCGATGTCGGCATGACCGGCGATTACGACTCCATCATCGGCATGGAAAAGGACGAGCCTATCCGGCGCTTCGTAACCAAGCTTCCGTCAGCGCGGTTTGAACCCGCTCTCGGGCCGGCCACGCTCTGCGGCCTCGCTGTCGAACTCGGCAGCGATGGCCTTGCCAGCGCCATCGCCCCCGTGCGCATCGGCGGAAAACTTTCGCCAGCGCTTCCTGACTTTTGGCCGCCTATTTGATAAAGACGTAAATATCGGCCTCGAGATTTGCGTCATCTGGCTCCGCCGTATCCGTCAAATATTCCTCGATGAACCGGTTTTGCGATTCAAGACCCTTCTCGTCGAGAAAAGCGGTGATGAGGTCGTAGGTTGAATCGATGTCATCATAGGCCCCTCGATGCAAGAATTTAATCGCCTTCCCCGCCGGAGATTCGCCAATCTTGACTCCGTTTTCGAGGTCTTTCCCTTCCGGTTTTTCGGCAACCGGAACCATCGCCTGAAACTGGAAGCCCTTATCGTCGGTGGCGAGGAATAAGGCGAACGGATGCCCGGCCGGGACCAATCCGGCCTTTTTGAGCGCGGCCTGAACCTTATCTATTTCTTTGCGGACTGATTTGAACGCATTCGTCCACTCCGCGCTGGCGCTCACAAACGCAACCGGCCGGGCAGCGAGCTCGACAGTCGCGGTCGAAGAGTCACTCGGCACGCCAGGCGGCGGCTTGGCTTCCGTTTCCGTGGCCGCCGGTGGCTTCGCCGCATCCTCAGCCCGCGCCGGCGATGGGCGAGGTTGCCAGGCGAGCACTGCCAGCGCAAAGACGAAGGTTAAGGCCAGACGAGGCGAGCGGCGAAAGCGGCCTATCCCCATTTTGAACTCCTTCTTGTTGACCGTTCTTTATCGAGGAGCCACCCGTAGCTGACCCGCGCCCTCGTCAACTCTTGCAAAATCGCACGCGATGCAACGATAAATACCAACAGAAACTGCGATTTATATCAAAATTGTGGGACTCCGCTGCACCTTTCCGCCGGCGGCCGCAAAAACTTAAGGGGTTTTTTTCGCTTGAGCCAGCTCGCCAATAGGATGCTCGTCAAACTGAATGGCGCCGGCAATGAAATCGCCGTTCTCGATTTGCGCGATCATGGGCTCATTCCCAGCGCTGCCGAGGTGCGGGCAATTGCCAAGGGAAATGGCTTCTCCTTCGATCAACTCATGGTCTTGGGCGAGCCTCGCTCACCAGGCTCGGAAGCCTTCGTGACGATTTACAATCGCGATGGCTCGCAAGCGCAATCCTGCGGCAATGGCACGCGCTGCGTTGCCTACCTGCTCTCGCGGGAAACTGGCCGTGATCGTGTTGTGCTGGAGGCGGCGGCGGGTCGGCTGGTGTGCTGGCGGCGAGCCGAAAACTCCTACACCGTCGATATGGGCGCGCCGCGCTTCGCTTGGGATGAGATTCCGCTGCGCGACCCGTTTTACGATACGCGGACCATTGAGCTGCAAATTGGCCCGATCGACGCGCCCATTTTGCATACGCCGTCGGCCGTCAATATGGGCAATCCGCACGCCATCTTTTGGGTGAGCGACGTTACGGCTTATGACCTCGGCAAGATAGGACCCTTGCTCGAAAACCACCCGATTTTTCCCGAGCGTGCCAATATTTCTCTCGCACAAGTGATCTCGCGCAATGAAATTAAACTCAAGGTTTGGGAGCGTGGGACCGGGCTCACACGCGCCTGCGGATCGGCGGCTTGCGCCGCCCTCGTCGCGGCCACCCGCAAGGAACTGACCGGCCGCCATGCGACCGTGCGCCTGCCCGGTGGCGTGCTCGATATCGAATGGCGCGAAGAGGATAGCCATGTCCTGATGACGGGCGAAGTCGAATTCGAGTTCGAGATCAAACTCGATCCAAGCCTTTTCAAGGACGTGCTGGTATGAGCCACAATGAGCCGCAACCTCGCGACGTTGAAGTGCTGACGTTCGGCTGCCGGCTCAATCTCGTTGAGTCCGAAGCCATCCGCCGCGCCGCCCTCGCGCAGGGACGCACCAACCTGATCGTCATCAATACTTGCGCCGTTACCGCGGAAGCGGTCCGCCAGAGCCGGCAAGCGATCCGGCGCATCAAGCGTGAGCGGCCAGGCGCGGAAATTGTTGTGACAGGCTGCGCCGCGCAAATAAATCCGCTCGAATTTGGTGCAATGCCAGAGGTCGATGGCATCATCGGCAATGCGGAGAAAGCTGATCCTTCGAGCTGGGCGAAGGAGCGCCGCCACGGCACCGAGGTCCCGGATATTTTTTCGGCCCCGCCCGCGCCGCGCACCTTGCCGGAAGGCATCGAGGATCGCACGCGCGCCTTTCTCGCCGTGCAGACCGGCTGCGATCATCGCTGCACCTTTTGCATCATCCCATTTGCGCGCGGGCCTTCGCGGTCCGTACCGCCAAGCGAGGTTTTGGAGGGCGTGGCGAGACTCGTTGGCACTGGCTTTAAGGAAATCGTGCTGACAGGCGTTGACCTCACGTCTTACGGCTCGGATCTCGGCGATGGCCCTGAGCTCGGCACTCTTGTGCGAAGCATCCTTCGCTCGACGCCGCGACTCGAGCGGCTACGTCTCTCGTCGATCGACTGCATCGAGGCGGATGCGGAGCTTTTCGACGCCTTCGCCGACGAGCCTCGTCTCATGCCCCATCTTCATCTTTCGCTTCAGTCGGGAGATGATCTCGTTTTGAAACGGATGAAACGCCGCCACTCTCGAAGGGACGCGATCGAGTTTTGCCAAGAATTGCGGCGGCGGCGGCCGGACATCGTCTTTGGCGCCGATGTCATCGCTGGCTTTCCAACGGAAAGCGAAGTGATGTTTGAAAACACCCACTCGATCGTTGAAGACTGCGGGTTGACGCATCTGCATGTCTTCCCGTTCTCCGCCAGGCCCGGGACGCCGGCGGCGAAAATGCCACCTGTTGCGCCGGAGATCATCCGGGAGCGCGCCAAACGCCTGCGGATAGCGGGCGAGGCGGCGCTGCGCGCCCACCTTTGCGCGCAAACGGGCAAAGTCTTGCGGGTTCTTACCGAACGCGGCGGCATTGGCCGCACCGAAGATTTTACACGCGTGCGCATCTCCGACACGCCGCCGTCACGGATGATCGATGTAACGATAGCGGGCAATGACGGAAAGTTATTGGAGGTAGCTGCAAAAAGCATCCTCAATGCTGATCAATCCAATACTGAAGACGCAATCCTAGTTAAGCCGCCTGAGCCGGCGTGGCATAATTCGCCTCTACTGGCTTGATAAAGGCGCATTTGCCATTAAACGCGGTCACCGCCAGCTTCTTCTCGGCAATGAACCGGTTAACAGCCGACACAAGACCGGGCCACTGTGCAAGGTAGTCATCGCAGAGCATGATACCGCCTGGGCGAAGAAGGTGATAATAAGAAGAGAGGTCGGAATAGACTTCCTCATGCTCATGACCAGCGTCGATGTAGATGAGATCGGCGGCGATTTCAAAACGTTTAAGGAGATGGTACGCGGCAGACGATGTCATCGGCAAGGGATAAACGGCCTCGATCATCCCCGACTGGATCATATTAAAGATAAATTGCCAGAAAATGGTAGGATAACCATTCTTCAGGCGCAAAGAGCTTCGGAAATTTGAGTTAAGCCAAAGGGTATCGTTCGACCCAAGCCACGTATCGATGCAGATAATCTCGCTATTCAATCCTTTTGATTTGCAGATATTCAGCATGTTATAGGCGGAGGCGCCTTTCCAAGAGCCAACCTCAATAATCAGCTTAGGCTGGCTTGCCACGATCGCTTGGTCGAACAGTTGGTGTTCGCTTCCCCAGCCCTGCAGGTCAACTTCAAAGCCAGTGAAATCGACCTCACTGTAATCTTTCTTAATATCGATATGCTCGAAAATCCTGCGAAGGCTTGTGGTCATCTATTTTTCCCGAACTAAGGATGAAGCGACGAAGAGCTTAGCGCACCGAGCTTATGTGGAGCAGGATCCTACCAAGGCGGTCTAGCTCCGTTTTCGAGGCGGGGATAGAAAAGCGCAGCCAGTCGGCTCGCTCCGGAAAACGCCGTGCGAGGATTCCGGCGCTGGCCAACTGGTGAAAGACACCCTGCGCATCCTCGTGCCGAACAAGGCGGAATAGCGGAGTGGCGCCTACGATTTCGAATCCGGCGGCCGCCAAGAGGCGATCAAGCGCCTCTCCTTGCGCGGCGAGTTGCGCCCGGGTGAGCTCAACCCAAGTTCGATCCGCGAGCGCCACTGAGCCGATCGCGATGGCCGCGCTGGAAACCGGCCAGGGATCGAGCGCATGGCGCAGTTTTTCGGCAATCGATTTCGGCGCGATCGCAAAACCCAGCCGAAGCCCTGGCAGACCATAAGCCTTGCCGAAAGAGCGCAGCACGACCAACCCCTCCTCTGGGAATGCTGGAAGAACGCTCGCCGCCGGACTGAAAAAATCCGCGAAAGCTTCATCGACAACCACCAGCCCGCCACGCGCGCCGAGCGTCCTTGCGAGCCTGATAAGAGCTTCAACCGGAAGAAGGCGGCCGTCAGGATTATTCGGATTGACAACGGCCGCGACGTCTTGCGTTTCCAACTCTTTGACATCTTCAACGACGGTAACGACCGCCCCCGCCGCAGACCAGCTCCTCACGTGCTCGCTATAGGTTCGCCCCAAGATGCCAGCGCGATGAACCCGGTAAAGATGTGGCAGCCAATTGATCACCGCCTGGCTGCCTGGCGCGGCGACGATTTCGGCGAGAGGCGGCACTCGATAAGCCAGGCGTGCCGCCGCTTCGAGTTTTAGAAGCTCATCGGACTGCGGCAAACGCGTCCAGCTTCCCGGCGGCAGCGGGGCGAATGGATAGGCATAGGGGCTAACGCCGGTTGAAAGATCAAGCCATGGCTCGGGCGCTTGCGGATAGGCCTTCCGCGCGGCAGAAAGATCGCCGCCATGGTCAAAGGCGGCATGGGAGCGCGGGGGCACTTTACGCATGAATTTCGCCATCACATTCGAACTCGCGGCGCTGGCTGTCGCAGGCGAGGCCTGCCTCGGCTATCCGCATTTGCTCTTCCGCGTCATCGGCCATCCCGTCACTTGGGCTGGCCATTTGATCGCGCGCGCCGACCTCTGGCTCAACCAAGACGAACAAACCTTCGCAAGGCGGCGCGCCATGGGCGCGCTCGCGCTCGCGGCTCTCCTCGCGAGCGGGTTCGCCCTCGCCGCCCTTATAAACGCCGCCCTCGGCGCGCTCGGTCTGCCACCGCCCGCGGTGACTTTCGCTAATGCGCTGATTGCCTCGAGCCTCATCGCGCAACGCAGCCTCGACGCGCATGTGCGCGAGGTTGAGGCGGCGCTTTGCGATAGCACGGACGCGGCGCGAGCGGCAGTCGCAAAAATCGTCGGCCGTGATGTCGCCGGCCTCGATGAGGCAGGCATTTCCCGCGCCGCCATCGAGAGTCTCGCCGAGAATTTCTCGGACGCCGTCGTCGCGCCTGCCTTCTGGCTGGCGCTTGGCGGCCTGCCTCTCGGGTTTTGCTACAAGGCCATCAATACCGCCGACTCGATGATCGGCCACCGCACCGCTCGCCATGCCGCATTCGGCTACGCCGCGGCAAAACTCGACGACGCCATCAATTTTTTGCCCGCGAGGTTATCGGCCCTGCTCGTTATGGCCGCTTCATTCTTCTGGGCCGAAGCCTCCCCGACGGCAGCTTGGCGCACCGTCAGGAGCGATGTGACCGGCCATCCCTCGCCGAACGCGCCTTGGCCCGAGGCCGCCTTCGCGGGCGCCCTTCATTTGCGGCTCGGCGGCCCCCGTGCCTATGGGGGCGCAAAGCTCGCCGATGCCTGGATCGGACAAGGGAAAGCACCAACCCTGCAAGATATAAAGCGCGCCCTCCTCTTGTATCGCAGCGCCTGCCTTATCCATTGGGTGGTCTTGATGGCGCTGGCGTTTGTCATTGGGCAAGCTTGAGGAGAGCGTCGAGATCAATATGCGCCTCGAGATGCGCGGCGAGCGCATCGAGTGCGTTGTCGATCGCCTCATCATAGGAGAGGCCGGAACCCTCGCCACCAAAGCAGGCGAGGAGCGAGCGCCGTTGCGCGGCCTCGGCAAAAAGCCCATGCACATAGCAGCCGCGGATCCGCCTACTCACGGATGCGGCGCCATCATCGCGGCCATCGGCGAGATGCAGCACCGGCCTTGAGCAGTCCGGTCCAAATGTGCGACCCGCATGGATTTCATAGCCAGAGAATGGGGCGCCACTGTCAACGCTCTTTCCCGTCGCCTCGCTAACCACTTTGCGCGTCTCCAGGACCGTCTCAATGTCCAGAAGGCCCAGCCCATCTGCCTCGCCCGGTGGACCTTCCATGCCGCAAGGGTCGCGGATGAGTTTGCCGAGCATCTGATAGCCGCCGCAAAGGCCGAGGACATGGCCGCCGCGCCGGACATGCGCAAAAAGATCGATGTCCCAACCCTCTCGCCGGAACGCCGCAAGATCGGCAATCACCGATTTCGAACCCGGCAGAATGACGAGCGCCGCCTCGGCTGGCAAAACCTGGCCACTCTTCACCCATGCGAGGCTGATATCCTTTTCCAGCCGAAGAGGATCGAGATCGTCGAAATTCGAGATGCTCGGCAGAATGGGCACAGCGATGATGACCGGGCCGCCACGGGCTCCCGAAAAGCCCGAGAGTTCCTGCGAATCCTCAGCGGGAAGGCGGCCTGCCTCATGGCAAAAAGGGATGAGCCCGAGGCTTAGCCAGCCCGTGCGCTCGGCGATGTTTTGCAGCGCATCCGCGAAGAGAGTGGCGTCCCCCCGAAATTTATTGACTAAGAATCCCTTGATCATCGTGGCATCGGCGGGATCGAGCACGGCTTTCGTGCCAACAATTTGCGCGATGACGCCGCCGCGATCGATGTCGCCGAGGAGGACCACCGGTACATCGGCGGTTCGCGCAAAGCCCATATTGGCAATATCGTGCTTACGGAGATTAATCTCGGCGGCGCTGCCAGCGCCTTCCGCGAGAACGAGATCGGCTTCTTCGCAAAGCCGGTGGAAACTCTTCAACACGGCTGACAGAAGTCGCGGCTTCATCTGTTGATATTCGCGCGCTCTGGCGAGGCCAACCATTTGTCCGCGCAAAATGACCTGCGCGCCAACTTCCGATTGCGGCTTCAACAGGATCGGATTCATATCCGCCACCGCTGGAACGCCGCAGGCCCTCGCCTGCATCGCCTGGGCGCGGCCGATCTCCCCGCCATCAGAGGTAACAGCGGCATTGTTGGACATGTTTTGCGGCTTGAACGGCCGCACTTGCAGGCGGCGTTTTTGATACGCACGGCAGAGGCCGGCGACGATCACCGATTTCCCAACGCCCGAACCGGTGCCTTGCACCATCAGCGCCTTGGCGCGCCTTTGCATCTTCTAAAACTCTATGCCCGCTTGCGCCTTCACGCCACCGCCAAAATGATGTTTGACGAGCGTCATCTCGGTCACCAAATCGGCGATTTCCAGAAGTTCCGGCTTGGCGTTGCGCCCGGTCACCACAATATGAAGCCCGTCGCGCCGCGATCTCAAGACTTGAATGACATCTTCTAGTGGCAAATAATCGTAGCGCAGCGCAATGTTCAGTTCGTCGAGTATAATGAGCTTGAGCGACGGCTCCGCCATGAGATCGCAAGCCTTTGCCCACGCCGCGGATGCGGCCGCCACATCACGCGCGCGGTCCTGAGTTTCCCACGTGAAGCCTTCGCCAAGCGTATACCAGCGCAAAAGATCCGGGAATCGGGTAAGCGCGCGCCGCTCACCAGTCTCCCAAGCGCCTTTGATGAATTGTACGACGGCGCAGGGCCATTCGTGCCCGAGCGCCCGCAGCAAGAGGCCGAAAGCGGCCGTCGATTTGCCCTTGCCCTTGCCGGTGTGAACGATCAGCAGTCCTTTCTCGCGGACCGACTTGGAGGCAACCTCGGCGTCCTGCGCGGCCTTGCGCTTCTGCATCTTCTCCTTATGGCGACGCGCGTCGTCGCCTTTCTCGACGCCGGCGCTAGAGCTGCTCATGCAAAGAATAACCGGGCTTGCGGAAGGACTTCACGGACAACACTTCAATCACAAGCCAGGATGACATGCGAGGTCTTGAAGATCGCCACCACGCGCCCACCGATATTCGCTCCAGCGACCTCGGCGCCCTCCCGGCTGATCACCGACGTCAGTGTTTTACCCCCAATATCGACGATGACCTCGCTGCCGGTTTCATCATCGATGCGGCTGATGACGGTTCCAGCAATTTTGTTGCGCGCCGAAATGCGAAGTACTTCGCCTTCCGGCGCCAACATGACGGATTGCGCATTGACCATGGCGATACAATGACGTCCTACTGCCAACCTCAGCTCTTCCAGAGTGGAATTGGAAACCAGGCCCGTGATCACGATCTCTGGAGGAGCTTGCAGCTTGACCTCGCTGTTGACCCGCGCCGGCGCGATTTTGGTGACTTCGCAGAACAAGGCATTTCGAACGCTCAGTTTTATTCCTCCGAGAAAGAAAAGCTCGTCTTCATGCTCAAGGCCGCTTTGCGCGATCGATGTGGATATCGCGCCAAGCTGCGCCTCGAGGCGGCGGAAGGTGCGTATCAACCTTAAGCCTTCTTCAGTTACTTCGACGCCACCGCCACCGCCCCCGCCGGTCCGCGTAATGAAGCCTGGCCTTGGGAGCAAATTGTTGATCGCATTCACGGCGTCCCAAGCCGTTTTATAGCTATAGCCGGTTGCTTCAGCCGCCTTTGTAATGCTTTTGTGGATGATGACCGATTCAAGCAAGGCGATACGCTCGCGCCCAATCAACAGCCGCCCGCCCGCCCGCCAGGCGAGGATCGCGTCAAGCTCGCCATCCTGCGCCAATTCGCCTCTCCCCTAACCGCCGATGGGTTTCTATAATCCTGACCGCCGCCTGAACCCTAGGTGAAGGCGCTTTTTGTTCGAGCGGCGCCTGAGCCCGCGAGCGCGTGGAGGCATAGACAGACAGCTCTCCTCGCCATAATGTTCGCGGCGAATATTTGAGTGCCCCCTCGTGACGACGTTGTTTCTCAGCCACCCCTCCTATCTCGAGCATGATACGGGTCCCGGGCATCCGGAGCGCTCCGATCGCCTGCGGGCTATCGCCGACGCACTTGGCGAACCGCGCTTTGCGGCGCTGCAGCGGCAGGAGTCGCCCGGCTGCCAGCGCGACGCCGTGCTGCGTGTCCACCCGGCGGAATATGTTGACGCCATTAAAGCCGCGGCGCCGGAACACGGCCGAATTTACCTTGATCCAGACACCCCTGTCAGCCCGAAAAGTTTTTTGGCGGCCGGGCACTGCATTGGTGGCATCGTCGCGGCCGTCGACGAGGTCATGGGTGGCGAAGTTGACAACGCCTTTGCCGCGATGCGCCCTCCAGGGCACCACGCGGGAACCGCAAGCCCCATGGGCTTTTGCTTCTTCAACACGGCGGCGATCGCGGCGCGCCAGGCCCAGGCCGTACATGGCGCCGAACGCGTCGCCATCGTCGATTTCGATGTTCACCATGGCAATGGCACCCAGGAGATTTTTTGGCGCGATCCCTCCGTCCTCTACGCCTCGTCCCATCAGATGCCGCTCTATCCGGGCACCGGCGGCCGCGATGAATGCGGCGAGCACGGCAATATCGTCAACGCGCCGCTGCGGGCAGGCGATGACGGCGAGGCTTTTCGAGAGGCGTTCCAAACCGTGCTGCTGCCGCGCATTGGCGCCTTCCACCCCGACCTCATCGTCATCTCGGCGGGGTTTGACGCGCATAAGCGCGATCCGCTCGGAGGCCTTGGCCTCCTCGAGGAGGATTTCGCCTGGGCGACGTCGCGGCTTATGGAGATAGCCGGAAAATGCGCGGACGGCCGCGTCGTCTCGCTCCTTGAAGGCGGCTATGATCTCGAAGCCCTGGCGCGCTCCGTGAGCGCCCATGTCGAGACCTTGATGGGCGCGTGAGAGCTAACGAAGGGGTGATCAATGCGTTATATTCTCGCCGCGATCTTCTTTTGCGCGTCCGGTACGCTCGCGGCATCCGCTATGCCAACGGTCCGCCCCAGTTCGGTTTCGGTGTTGGAAGTGGACTTGCTGGTGCAAGTGGCGAAGCGCAATCGGCCGCAGTCTCATCGTCACGGTCGCAGTATTGAGGGCACCCGTCATCGTCACAGTCGCGGCGGGGACGGTGGCATCCACCCTTTGGTGGGAAGCGGTGACTACTAAAATCGGCTCTGCTGCATTCATCGGCTAGAAGATGAACGGCCTTCGTTGGCACAAAAAGAGGGGATCTTACACCCTCGCCAACCGCCCCCGGCCACCCCCTTGTAAGATCGCGCGTCAGAATCTTACCAAAAGGTTTCACGTGAAACATTTTGGTAAGATCATGCTCGAAAATCTTACATAAATCCTACCCCCGCCTAATCGCATCGATCAGCGCCAGCGCGTCTTTGGAATCCCATTGCGCGGGGCCCGCCATGGTGCCGATCTCGCAGCCATTCTTATCGATGAGAATCGTCGTTGGCAGACCGAACACTTTTCCTGTCTGTTTGAGGATCTCAAAGGTCTCGGCCCGGCTATCCGTATAAAGCACGAGATTTTTTATGCCGTTGTCGGCGAAGAACGCCTTCGGCCGGTCGAGTTTTGCCGTGTCGATATTCACGGCGACGACGACAAAATCCTTCGATCCGCGAAGATTTTGGAGCTTATCGAGCGCCGGCATTTCCAGGCGGCAAGGCACGCACCATGTCGCCCATAAATTTAGGAGAACGGTCTTGCCGCGAAAATCCTCAAGGCTGGCCGTGCCACCCTCCGCCGTTGCGAATTTGAGGCTGGGCACCGGCTCTGGCCTCGCCGCGAGCAAGAGTGCGGCGACCTCGCCGTGAACCATGGGCTTCAGCCGCGCCGCCACCTCGGCCGCCCCGCGGCAGGCGGGCGAGAGAGCGGCATCCTTGCCGCCGGGCACCTTCAATGCGTATATCGCAATAAGGGCAGCCACGGCCAGGGCGGCGCCTGCAATCACAGGAGGGCGCGAAAGTTTGGAAATGATATCCATCATGCGAGATCGATCTTCACAAGGCAGCCGCGTCGATGAGCAATAAGATGTGGGGCGGCCGCTTCATGGGCGGCCCCGACGCCATCATGGAAGAAATCAATGCCTCCATTGGTTTTGATTTCCGCCTCGCGCGCCACGACATCGAGGGGTCGAAAGCGCATGCCGCGATGCTCGCCAAGACTGGTATATTGGAGCCGCAAGATGCGCAAGCGATCGCGCAGGGCCTCGACAAAATCGCGAGCGAGATCGAGGCCGGAACCTTCCCATTTTCACGCGCGCTGGAAGATGTGCATATGAACATCGAGGCGCGGCTTGCCGAGCTCATTGGGCCCGTCGCGGGGCGCCTACACACGGCGCGCTCGCGCAACGATCAAGTCGCCGTCGATTTCCGCCTCTGGATCCGCGAGGCCCTCGACGCGCTCGATGACCAATTGCGTGATCTGCAAGCGGTCCTCGCCGAAAAGGCGCTCGCCCATGCCGGCGACGTGATGCCGGGTTTTACACATCTGCAGCCGGCACAACCCGTCACCTTTGGCCATCATCTTCTGGCCTATGTCGAAATGTTTTCGCGCGACCGTTCGCGGTTGCGCGACACAAGAGGACGCCTCAATGAGTCGCCGCTCGGCGCGGCCGCCTTGGCCGGCACATCGTTCCCAATCGACCGGGCGATGACGGCGAATGCCCTGCGGTTTGACCGGCCCACCGCCAATTCGCTCGACAGTGTCGCCGACCGCGATTTCGTCCTGGAGAGCCTTAGCATGGCCGCCATTTGCGGGGTCCATCTTTCCCGCCTCGCCGAGGAAATCGTACTGTGGGCCACGCCGCAGTTTGGCTTCGTGACCCTATCGGATAAGTTCTCGACCGGCTCCTCCATCATGCCCCAAAAATGCAATCCCGATGCGGCCGAACTCATTCGTGGCAAGGCCGGCCGCATCATCGGCGCCCTGAATGCTCTGCTCATCGTCGTGAAAGGCCTGCCCCTCGCCTATTCGAAGGATTTGCAGGAAGACAAGGAAGGTACGTTCGATGCCCTCCATACGCTCTCGCTTTGCATCGCCGCCATGACCGGCATGATCGGCGATTTGACCATCGATCCGAAGCGCATGAAAAAAGCCGCGGGGCTTGGCTACGCGACAGCGACGGACCTCGCCGACTGGCTCGTGCGTGAACTTAAAATGCCGTTTCGCGACGCTCATCACGCCACGGGCCGCCTCGTCGCCATCGCTGCGGCGCAAAATAAGGGCCTCGAAAAACTTTCGCTTGGAGAAATGCATAGCATCGAGCCACGCATCACGGATGGTGTCTTTTCCGTGCTTGGCGTTGAAAATTCCGTGCGCAGCCGGACGAGTTTCGGCGGCACCGCGCCCAAGAATGTGCGGGCTCAAGCGAGGCTTTGGATGAAGCGGCTGAAGAAGGGCGGGAAGGGGTGAGGGAGGTGGCGGCGCGCTTAAATCAAGACCAGAGGTCCCGCTACGTCCCTGGACTGACGCAAAAACCGGCATCATGGGAGGTACGAGTACCCAAAACCGGACTCTACCAACGCAAATCATTTGAGCGCCTAGACATCCGCGTCGCCGCCACATCTATCTCCGCCCAGCTAATTTGCTGGGGCGCACACGGTTCCGTTGTCCGACCATTTAAGCGCGACTCACCGCGGCTGTTGCGGCGACCAAAACCAATAGTTTGCGACGCCGTAAATGAGAATGAGCGTTATACAAATGCTGGTGATGAATATGCCGATTTGGTCAGCTTCACGCCAGGCCCGATAAGAGCTGTATAGCCAGAACATTTGGGATACCAAATTTGCAATAACCCCATATTGGGGCCGCTTAAGGGACGTCAGCAAAAACCCCAGGCCAGTAAACCCGACCAGCCCAATTTGCACGACACCATTGAAACTGACAATCTCATTCATCGACGTATTGGTAGCCCCGTTCCACTGTAATCGGCTCTTGTAGGTTCGCAGCTACTAACTCTTGCGCAGGTCGTCAAGTTTGCGATGGATGTCTTCGAGAGACTGCAATACCGGTCCTTCCAAAAACCGCAGCACCTTTTGTGCAGCAATTTCGTCGCTTGTTATTTCCAACTTTCTTCGTTCCGAAACCCCGTCCCGTTCGATCAGCTTCAGCAGGCCATCGATGTGGCTATCTCGATTTTCCCCCCTTTTTTCCTCATCCCACTCCGGCATTGCTATGCGTGAGAATACATAACTCGTCATCCAACCAAGATTGGCTGCGAAGAGTTCGTTCATTCCAATACGTCTCGCACTAACTATCTGCTCATAGTGCTGGCTATGCAACGCAAATGTCACTCTCAAATCCACTACCGAAGGCGCTGTGATTCCTGCCTTTGGCTCAGCTGGAAGGTAAAAATAATGTCGCTTATTCTGTTGATACCCGATAATCGGTTCCAAACGCCGTTTTGTGCGGTCTCGATTGCTCCCCTTCTCGAAGACATTTGTGATAAACCGAATGACGGCTAAGGTGATGTATTCAGCAGGTTCTTGCTCGCGAACTAAGTCACATGTTTGGGTCATCACACAGAAAGCGCAAAAGTCAGGCCGCTCGGCCATGTAGTCCTGATGTCCCTTTAATGCGGGTCTCAGCAGTTTAGCGTCGATGATGTCGCCCTGACACAAATCTGAACTACAGTCCTTAAGCTCTCGATAAACTGGGTGCATGATCTTCCTCCTGCATCCTGTGCCAGTAGACAGCACCTAGCAAATCGCTAGTGTGGATAACGAAGCGACTTTAATAGCCATGACCTCCGACATTCAAGCTACCATCGCAGCTCCGAGTCACGGGCGGTAATTCTCCGATTGACCCCAAGATTTTGGTTCAACTTCGAAAGGAGCCGGGGCAAGCGGCACATATTCAGCGAAATTCGCGTGAACGCGCGTGCGGCGCAGAAGCTCCCTGTCGCCGCCGTCTCCGAAAGCAACTTTGGCACTCGCGCGCATGGATATGACACGAAGGGCCAGCGCGATAAAAAAGGGCGTGAGAAGGCTTGCATAAAGCGCTGTGACAGGCATGCCAAAGGCCTCTTCGATTACACCGTATGAGCCTCTTCTGGGCAAGCGCTCTCATTCAGCGGGCGCTAGCACGCCCTCTATCTCTTGGGTGACGGCTTCTATTGGTGCCATCCCGTCCACGGTATGGAGCAGGCCGCTCCTCGCATAATAATCCGATACGGGGGCGGTTTGCGCCTGATAAGCTTTAAGCCTCGCTTTAAAAGCTTCGGGATTATCATCGCTGCGGGCCACCTGGCCGCTGGCGATCGTCTGCCGCACTCGATTTGCCATCCGGGCGAGCAGGGCCGGCTCATCGACTTTGATCTCTATCACCGCATCGAGATCCATGCCCTTAGCACGCAGCATTTTGCTCAAAGCCTCGGCTTGCGCGACGGTACGCGGAAAACCATCGAGAATGAATCCCCCTTTCGCGTCCTCGGCTTCGATCCGTTCGGCAGTGATACCGATAACGATCTCATCCAAAACGAGCTCGCCCCTATCCATGATTGGTTTTGCGATGATGCCGACGGGCGTCTTCGCGGCAACGGCGGTGCGCAGCATGTCTCCGGTCGATAATTGCGGGATTTTATACTTTTGCCTAAGCCAAGCTGACTGCGTGCCCTTGCCCGCTCCCGGAGGCCCCAGAAGGACCAATCTCATCGGCGCCTGCCCCTGAGCTTCGCTTTTTTGATAAGGCCCTCATATTGATGAGCCTGCAGATGCCCCATGATTTGCGAGACCGTATCCATCATCACGCTCACAACAATGAGGAGCGAGGTTCCGCCGAAATAAAATGGCAGCGCCGCATAGGAAATGAGCATCTCGGGAAGCAGGCAGATGGCGGCAAGATAAGCGGCGCCGATGACGGTGATGCGCGTCAAGATCGTGTCGATATATTGCGCGGTTCGCTCGCCGGGCCTGATCCCAGGGATGAACCCTCCGTGTTTTTTAAGATTATCGGCCGTCTCGGTGGGATTAAACACGATGGCCGTATAAAAAAACGCAAAGAAAACAATCAGCCCCACATAGGCGATCATATAGAGCGGGCGGCCGTGGCCAAGATAGCTGCTGACGGTCGCGAGAATGCCTGTCCCGCCTTGGCTTTGCGTGAAATTCGCCGCTGTAACCGGCAATAGCAGAAGCGAAGAGGCAAAAATCGGCGGTATCACACCGGAGGTATTGAGTTTCAAAGGCAGAAATGAGGTCTGGCCCTCGTAGACCTTATTGCCCTGCTGGCGTTTCGGGTAGGTAATGAGGAGCCGCCGCTGCGCCCTCTCCATGAAAACGATGAAACCGACCACGACCACTGACATCGCCATGACGCCAATGATCAACCCCGTCGAGATCGCACCTTGCCGCCCAAGCTCTAAGGTATTGACAATCGCCGAGGGGAATGCCGCGACGATACCGGCGAAAATGATGAGGGAAGAGCCGTTGCCTATGCCGCGTGACGTGATTTGCTCGCCGAGCCACATTAGGAACAGCGTGCCGCCCATTAACGTCAGCACGGTCGAAATGCGGAAGAAGAGACCAGGTTCCAAAACGACACCGGCGGAACCCTCGAGTCCGACCGAAATACCGTAAGCCTGAAAGGCCGCCAGAACGACGGTGAGATAGCGCGTGTATTGATTGAGAACCTTACGCCCCGACTCACCTTCCTTCTTGAGCGCTTCCAAAGTGGGAAAAACAGACGTTAGCATCTGAATAATGATTGACGCCGAGATATAAGGCATGATGTTGAGCGCGAAGATCGCCATGCGCTGGACGGCGCCGCCCGCAAACATGTTGAAGAGCTCAAGGACACCCTGTCGGCTGCCCGTGAAGGTTTTTTCAAAAACGGTGGGGTCAATTCCGGGTAGCGGAATGTAGGTGCCGAGCCGGTAGATGATCAAAGCGCCGAGAGTGAAATAAATCCGTTTTTTTAGCTCTTCGGCCTTGCCGAAAGCGCTCCAGTTAATGTTCGCCGCGAGCTGTTCCGCCGCCGATACCATTGTCTGCTCCCTTGGCACGAAGGTGCCAGAATATTCCTTGCTTGTCCGGGCTGGCGACTAAGCATCAACCGGATGAACCCGGCCGCAAACTTCCCTCAAGCCTCCGCCGCTGTCTCAGCCGGTGTTTGTCTAAGAACCTCGATTGATCCACCCGCAGCCTCGATCGCCGCTCTGGCGCTCTTTGAGGCAGCCGCGACTTGAAAAGCGAGCTTAGCTTTTAGCGCTCCTCCGCCGAGGATCTTAACGCCATCCAAGACTTTTCCGCAGATTCCCGCATTGACGAGCGATTCCACCGTCACCGTAACGGTTGGATCGAGTTGCCCCGCCTCAACAGCAGCATCAATCCGGCCGAGATTAACTTCGTTATAGTGCGTACGGAATGGGTTATGAAATCCGCGTTTAGGGAGCCGGCGATGCAAGGGCATCTGGCCGCCTTCAAAGCCCTTTATCGAGACACCGGCACGCGCCTTCTGACCTTTAACCCCTCGCCCGCAGGTTTTGCCCTTGCCTGAGCCGATGCCGCGGCCGACCCGCATGCGGGCCCTTGCGGAACCAGGATTATCGGCGATTTCATTTAGCTTCATCGGCCTGCCCTCGCTTATGCGCGGTCTGTTGGTTCGAGAATACGGACAAGGTGCATTACTTTGGCGATCATGCCACGCACGGCTGGCGTATCCTCCAGCGAAGCTTGGCGGCCGATCCGGTTCAGTCCAAGCCCGATGAGTGTCGCCCGCTGGATGGCGGGACGGCCTATCGGGCTTCGAATTTGTTCGACCACAATACGAGCCGGTGTCCTAGAGGCCATCGCTGTCATCCTATCAAGCTTCGCTCGCTACTTCGGCCTCGCCGCCCTGACGGCGCGCCTGCAATACGGAAACTTTTAAGCTCCGGCGCGCCGCGACAGCACGCGGCGAATCTTCTGTTCGCAGAGCATTAAAGGTCGCCCGCACCATGTTATAGGGATTTGACGAGCCCTGCGACTTGGCAACGACGTCGTGCATGCCAAGCGTTTCAAAAATCGCCCGCATGGGCCCGCCCGCGATGATGCCGGTTCCCGCCGGGGCAGCGCGCAAGACGACCCGCCCGGCGCCATGGCGGCCGGTAACGTCATGGTGCAACGTTCGCCCCTCGCGCAGCGGGATGCGGATGAGTGAACGCTTTGCCGAGTCGGTGGCCTTGCGGATGGCTTCGGGAACCTCGCGCGCCTTGCCATGACCAAAGCCAACCCTACCCTTGCGGTCGCCGACCACGACCAGCGCGGCAAAGCCGAAGCGGCGGCCCCCCTTCACCACCTTTGCGACCCGGTTGATGTGGACCAAACGGTCCACAAATTCGGGCTCGCGATCCTCCCGGCCGCGGCCACCTTCACCTTCACGCGCCATCCGTCTGATCCATGTTAAAAATAATCCCTGTTGTTCTTCAACCGCGCGATTTAGGATGAGAGCTCAAAACTTAAGCCCGCCCTCCCGCGCGCCTTCCGCCAGCGCCTTGACCCGGCCGTGATAGATATAAGCACCCCGGTCGAATACAACTTCTGTAATTCCAGCCCGCGCCGCCCGTTCCGCGATCTGCTGGCCGATAATTTTAGCGGAATCAATCGTTGCACCCGTTTTCAAGGCTTCGCGGTTGGCTTTTTCCAGCGACGAGGCCGCGGCCAGCGTCTTGCCCAGATCATCGTCAATGATCTGGCAATATATTTGTTTTGACGAGCGGAATACCGTCAGCCGGGGCTTCCCATAAGCGCGGGCGCGTAACGCCCGCCGCACGCGCTCCTTCCGGCGGCTTGTGGTCTTGTTACTCTTTGTCATTAAAGTCTTCCCGCAAAGCTCGTCGACTATTTCTTCTTGCCTTCCTTGCGGAAGATGAACTCTTCGGCGTATTTGATGCCCTTGCCTTTATAAGGCTCGGGAGGACGCAAAGCACGAATTTCCGCGGCCGTTTGTCCCACTTGCCGCTTATCGATTCCGGAAATCGTGATTTCTGTCGGCTTTGGCGCGACAATAGCGATCCCCGCTGGAATCGGAAACGTCACATCATGACTGTAACCAAGCGAAAGCTGTAGATTTTTGCCGGAGACCGCGGCCTTATAGCCGACGCCCGTTATTTCGAGTTTCCGTTCGAAACCTTTCGAGACGCCAATGATAAGGTTATTGACAATGGCCCGCGTCATACCCCACATGGCGCGGGCTTGCTTGCTATCGCCGCGCGGGGCCACGGTTATTTTGCTATCGGCGAGCGCCATCCCGACTTGATCGGGCGCAACGAAGGAAAGCTCCCCTTTGCTCCCTTTAACAAAAATGGACTGGCCCTCCACCTTGGCTGTTACACCCGAGGGGACAATAACCGGCTTCTTTCCAACGCGCGACATACCAGAATTTCCGGATAGTTGAAGCTAGAACACCCTGCAGAGGACTTCACCGCCGACATTCGCCTCGCGGGCTGCGTGATCGGCCATGACGCCCTTTGGAGTCGAGACAATGGTAACACCAAGTCCATTGGCGACACGAGGCATCGCGCCGACGGCGGCGTAGACGCGCCGCCCGGGCTTGGATACGCGCTCGATCTCGCGAATGACCGGCAGTCCGTCCATATATTTCAATTCAATTTCGAACTCGGTGCGGCCATTGCCGTATTCGGTCGTCGAGTAGCCGCGGATATAGCCCTCCGATTGAAGAACATCGAGCACATTGGCGCGCAGCCGTGACCCTGGCGTTTGCACCTTGCCCTTGCGGCGCATTTGAGCGTTGCGGATACGAGTGAGCATATCGCCGAGCGGATCGTTCATTGCCATGAAGCGCCTCCTACCAACTCGATTTCACAAGGCCCGGTATTAGGCCGCGAGAACCCAACTCCCGCAGCGCAATTCGAGACAATCTCATTTTTCCATTGTAGCCGCGCGGCCGCCCGGTCATCTCGCAGCGGTTACGGACCCGGCTGGCGGCGGAGTTGCGTGGCAATTCCGCCAGCTTAAGGCGGGCTTCGAAACGCTCCTCCATGGTCAAGGTGTCGTTATTGGCGAGCGCTTTCAACCGGCGGCGGCGGCCCGCGTATTGTTTGACGAGCTTCATGCGGCGCTTGTTTTTCTCAATCGAGCTTTTCTTTGCCATCCATGTTTCCTAAAATTTCCGCGTTTGAAACATCTGTTTCACTGCCGGAACGGGAAGTTAAAAGCGCCCAGCAAGGCGCGCGCCTCATCGTCCGATTTGGCCGTCGTGCAGACAACGACATCTAGGCCCAGGATGCTTTCCGCTTTGTCGTAGTCGATTTCGGGAAATACGATATGTTCTTTTATCCCCATCGCATAATTGCCATAACCATCAAAACTTTTTGGGTTGAGCCCGCGAAAGTCGCGGACCCTCGGAAGGGCGATGGTGATCAGCCGGTCGAGGAATTCATACATGCGGTTCTTGCGCAAGGTAACCTTAGCACCAATCGGCATATTCTCGCGCACTTTGAAAGTCGCGATGGCCTTGCGCGCATGAGTAATAACGGCCTTCTGCCCGGCAATTAAGCCGAGGTCTGCCGCAGCGAGCGTCGCTTTCTTCGTATCATTCACGGCCTCACCGACGCCCATGTTCAGAACGATTTTGTCGATGCACGGCACTTCAAACCGGTTCTTATATCCAAACTGTTGCGTAAGGCGGGGCCGCACGACCTCCTCATAATGTTTTTTAAACCGGGGTGTGTAGTCGGCGGGAGACGCGAACGGTTTAGCCTGCGCAGCGGCGGCGGCCTCGGCGGCGGGCTGCTTCTTCGAGCTATCCTTTGCTTCCTTGCCCTGGGCCTTCTTTGGTGCATCCTTGCCTGCTGGCTTGCCAGCACCTTTCGCCCCATCCTTGCCAGTTTTCGACTCAGCCATCGATCAACTCTCCGGAACGCTTGGCGAAACGCACCTTGCGGCCGTCATCGAGGATCTTGAATCCGACACGCGTCGGTCGGCCTCCACTGGGGTCCGCCAAAGCCAAGTTCGATAAGTGAATGGGAATTTCTTTCGTGATGATACCGCCTTCTTGCTTGGCGGTCTGCTTGAAGTGCCGCTTGACCGTATTGATACCGCGCACGATCGCGCGCTCTTCCTTCGGCCTCACCTCGACCACCTCACCGGATCGGCCCTTGTCGCGCCCGGTGAGCACAACGACCCGATCCCCCTTTTTTATTTTTGCCGCCATCACAGCACCTCTGGCGCAAGGGAAATGATTTTCATCTGGTTTCGGCCGCGCAATTCGCGCGGCACGGGCCCAAAGATGCGGGTGCCGATGGGCTCAGCCTGGTTGTTGATCAGAACCGCCGCGTTTGAATCGAAGCGAATGACCGAACCATCGGCTCGCTTAATGTCCTTCGCGGTGCGCACGACAACGGCTTTCATGACGTCGCCTTTTTTGACGCGGCCGCGCGGAATAGCCTCCTTAACCGACACAACGATGATGTCGCCGACGCTCGCGTATTTGCGCTTCGAGCCGCCGAGCACCTTGATGCACATGACGCGGCGCGCGCCGGAATTATCGGCGACATCGAGGTTCGTCTGCATCTGAATCATCGTTCCAAACCTTTCTTCAATGAGAGCACCTCAGGGCTTTCCCATTCGATCCACTTAAGGCCGCCCCGCCGCGGATCCGACGACAATCCAGCGCTTCAGTTTCGAGATCGGTCTCGTCTCCTCGATGAACACCGTGTCACCGACCTTGTGCGCCTTTGCCTCATCGTGAGCGTGATAATTCTTTGACCGCCTGACTGTCTTCTTCAACAAAGGGTGCGTGAACCGGCGCTCGACCTTGACGATGATCGTCTTGTCTTGCTTGTCGCTCACAACGACGCCCTGAAGAACTCTTTTTGGCATAAAGTTAGACCTATTCTTGAAATACCTAGCGGCTCTTACGCATGCTCGGTTCTTTGTTGGGCCGCAAGCGTTTTAATCCTGGCGATGTCCCGGCGAATGACCCGGATCCGCGCGGTATTTTCGAGCTGCCCGGTCGCCCGTTGGAAGCGAAGGTTGAACTGCTCTTTTTTGAGGCTCAGAAACTCCTGCTCGAGCTGATCCTTCGACATCACCTTGAGGTCGGCCCACCGTTGCTTGTGCTTCATTGCCTGGCCCTCACTCGACGATGCGCTCGATGAAACGGGTCTTGACTGGCAATTTCGCGGCCGCGAGCGTCAATGCCTCGCGCGCGATATTTGCCGGCACCCCGTCAAGCTCAAACATGATCCGCCCCGGCGCCACCCGGCAGGCCCAAAACTCTGGTGCGCCCTTTCCCTTGCCCATACGGACTTCAGTCGGCTTTTTCGACACCGGCACATCGGGAAAAACCCGGATCCAGACGCGGCCAGCACGGCGCATATGGCGCGTCAGGGCGCGCCGCGCCGCCTCGATTTGGCGGGCGGTTATTCTGTCGGGTTCGAGCGCTTTCAGTCCGTACTGGCCGAAACTCAACTCAAAACCCGCTTTCGATGCCCCGCGAATGCGGCCCTTAAAGGCTTTCCGGAACTTTGTGCGCTTTGGTTGCAGCATAATTAAACTCTCAACTAGGCCTTTATGCTAAGCAGCATCGCGTTCGCGTCGACGGCGCTCGCCGCCCGCGCCGTGGTCTTGCTCCGTCATTTTTCGATCTTGCGCCATTGGGTCATGTTCGAGGATTTCACCCTTGAAAATCCAAACCTTTATGCCACAGGTGCCATACGCTGTATTTGCCGTCGCCGTGCCGTAATCGACGTCGGAGCGCAGGGTATGCAGAGGCACCCGCCCTTCACGATACCATTCGAGCCTGGCGATTTCGGCGCCGCCCAAGCGGCCGGAGCAATTGATCCTAATACCTTCAGCGCCGAGGCGAATTGCCGATTGGACCGCGCGTTTCATGGCGCGCCGGAAGGCGACACGGCGCTCTAGCTGTTGCGCGATCGACTCGGCGACGAGCGTCGCATCGATTTCCGGCTTGCGAACTTCGACGATATTAATCATCACTTCCGAGTCGGTCATCTTCGAAACAAGTTTGCGAATCTTATCGATATCCGCGCCCTTTTTGCCGATGACGACCCCTGGCCGGGCCGAATGTATCGTCACGCGGCATTTTTTATGCGGACGCTCGATGATAATTTTCGAAATCGCCGCCTGCTTGAGGTTCTTTAAGAGCGTCTCTCTTATCCGCATGTCTTCATGCAGAAGTTTTCCATATTCGACCCGGCCCGCGAACCAGCGTGAATCCCAGGTTCTATTGATGCCGAGCCGCAAGCCGATCGGGTTGACTTTTTGTCCCATTGTTCTTCCTTAAGCCTCTTGGGAGGCGCCGGTTTCCCGGACGACGATCGTGAGGTTTGCAAAGGGCTTTTGGATGCGGCCGGAACGGCCCCTCGCTCGCGCGTGAAACCGCCGCATGACCATGGCCTTGCCCACGTAAGCCGCGGCGACAACAAGATCGTCCACGTCAAGGTTGTGGTTATTCTCGGCGTTGGCGATGGCGCTCTCCAAGGCCTTGCGCACATCGAAAGCGCAGCGCTTTCGCGAAAATTCGAGATCGGCGAGCGCCGTCTCGACCTTCTTTCCCCGTATCAATTGGGCAAGCAGATTGAGCTTTTGCGGGCTGACGCGCAGCATACGGGCGACCGCCTTCGCTTCATTCTCTTTGAGCGCGCGCGGCGCCTTGTCCTTTGCCATGGCTCAGGCCTCAGCCTCGTTTTGCTTTTTTATCGGCGGCGTGGCCATGAAACGTGCGCGTTGGCGAAAACTCGCCGAACTTATGCCCGATCATGTCTTCGGTGACCGAAACAGGAAGATGCTTGTGGCCGTTATAGACGCCGAATGTCAGACCCACGAATTGCGGCAGAATGGTCGAGCGGCGCGACCAAATCTTGATGATTTCCGAGCGCCCCGAGTTGCGTGAACTCTCGGCTTTTTTAAGCAGATAGCCGTCGACAAACGGGCCTTTCCAGATTGAGCGCGCCATACATCAACCCTTTTTCTTGGCTTTGTGCCGCGAGGTGACGATAAATTTCGCCGTTTGCTTATTGCTTCGCGTTTTCTTTCCCTTGGTCGGTTTGCCCCACGGCGTGACGGGATGGCGTCCGCCCGAGGTGCGGCCCTCGCCGCCGCCATGCGGATGGTCGACCGGGTTCATTGTGACGCCGCGGTTATGCGGGCGCCGGCCGAGCCAGCGGCTGCGTCCAGCTTTCCCGACCGAGATGTTCATGTGGTCCGGATTTGAAACCGCGCCAATCGTTGCGAAGCATTGGCCGTGGATCAATCGCTGCTCGCCAGAATTCAGGCGCAGAATGACATAGCCCTCATCGCGCCCGACGACTTGCGCGTAAGCCCCAGCCGCGCGGACCATCGCTGCACCCTTGCCGATTTTCATCTCAATATTATGGACGATCGTGCCGACGGGAATGTTCGTGAGAGGCATCGCATTGCCGGGCTTCACATCGGCTTGCATGCTGGAAATAACTTCATCGCCAACGGCGAGGCGCTGCGGCGCGATGATATAAGACTGCTCGCCATCCGAATATCGGATTAAGGCGATGAACGAGGTGCGATTGGGATCATACTCGATTCTCTCGACTTTTGCCGGCATATCGAGCTTACGGCGTTTGAAGTCGATGATCCGATAACTTTGCTTATGGCCGCCGCCGCGAAAGCGCACCGTGACGCGGCCATTGTTGTTGCGCCCACCTTTCGAGGGCTTCCCCTCGGTCAGCTGCTTCAGCGGCTTGCCCCTATAGAGCCCTGAACGATCCACGATGACAAGCTGGCGAAGACCAGGAGTCACTGGCTTATATGATTTAAGCGCCATTAGGGTGATCCTCGCATGACTCTAAAGCCCCGTTGTCACGTCGATCTTGTGCCCCTCGGCGAGGGTCACAACCGCTTTCTTCACGTCGGATTGCACCCCCCGGGTTCCCTTGAACATTTTTCGCTTGCCCTTACGGATTAAGGTATTCACGGCGATGACCTTGACATCGAAGAGCTGCTCGACGGCATCTTTGATTTCGGCTTTCGTCGCGGTTTTTCGAACTTTGAAAAAAACCTGGTTAACTTCCGAAGCCATCGTCGCCTTCTCGGTGATGACCGGTGCGATGATGACCTCATAATGACGGGAGTCATGGGCAAGGCTTCGCGGGCTCATTGGAAACGCGCCTCCAAGGCCTCAAGCGCCGCCCTTGTAAGAATGAGTGTCTTGCGGCGCAAGATGTCGTAGACATTGATGCCTTGCACCGGCAGGACATCAATCTCGGGAATATTGCGCGCGGCAAGCTGAAAGTTGCTTTCCGGCTCCATGCCGTCGATGATCAAAGCATTATCGAGGCCTAACTTGCTAAGCTTCTCACGGAGCGGCTTTGTTTTTGCCGCCTCAACACGTGCCTCGGCCCAGACAATGATAGCACCATCTTGCGCCTTAGCGGAAAGCGCATGTTTGAGGGCGAGCGAGCGCAGTTTTTTCGGCAAATCATGAGCGTGCGAACGGACCACGGGACCAAAAGCGCGCCCGCCACCACGAAACTGAGGCACCCGGGCGGAGCCATGCCGCGCTGATCCGGTCCCTTTTTGCTTGTACATTTTCTTGCCCGTGCGAGAAATATCGCTCCGGCCAAGGGTCTGATGCGTGCCAGCACGGCGCTTGGCGAGTTGGTAGCGAACCATGCGGGCAATCAAATCGGCACGCGGAGTGAGGCCAAAGATTGCGTCATTAAGTTCGATGGCGCCAACTGCCTCGCCATCAAGAGATGTCATATCGATTTTCATGCGCTGGCTCCCGCCTGCTCGCCGGCAGCACCATCCGCGGCTCCATCTGGCAAGCGGTATTTGCCGGGCCGGGGGGCCTCCTTGGGAAGTGCTTTTTTGACGGCGTCGCGCAGGAAAATCCAACCTCCCGGCGTTCCAGGCACTGCGCCCTCGACGAGAACGAGGCCGCGCTCGACATCGATTTCAATCACTCGGAGGTTGAGAGTAGTCACCCGTTCGGCGCCGAGGTGGCCCGCCATTTTTTTGTTTTTGAATGTTTTGCCGGGATCCTGGCGGCCGCCTGTTGAACCATGTGAACGATGTGAAATCGACACGCCGTGGGACGCTCGCAGGCCGCCGAAATTCCACCGCTTCATCGCGCCGGCGTAACCCTTACCTGTGCTCGTTCCAGTGACGTCAACAAACTGACCGACAACAAAATGATCCGCCGTAATTTCGGCGCCGAGAGGAAGCAACCCATCTTCCTCGACGCGGAATTCGGCAAGTTTCATTTTCGGCTCGACTTTCGCGACCGCAAATCGGCCGCGCTCGGCCTTGGAGACGTTTTTGACTTTCGCACGCCCGATGCCAAGCTGCATGGCGGTGTAGCCATTACGCCCCTTGGTCCGATGGGCCACGACCTGGCAACCGCCAAGCTTCAGCACGGTCACAGGCACGTGGGTGCCCGCGTTGCTAAAGACGCGCGTCATACCAACCTTTTGGGCGATAACGCCTGACCGCATATCCAAACCTTATTTCTCGATGGCGAAGGATTCCGCCGACAATCGTTCCTCTTTAGACGACTCACAGTCCCTATAACTTGATTTCGACATCAACGCCGGCGGCGAGATCGAGCTTCATCAAAGCGTCAACCGTTTGCGGCGTGGGATCGACGATATCGAGGACACGTTTATGCGTTCTTATTTCGAACTGCTCGCGCGATTTCTTGTCGACATGCGGCGAACGGTTGACCGTGAATTTTTCGATTTTCGTCGGCAGCGGGATGGGGCCTCGCACCTGGGCCCCCGTCCGCTTCGCCGTCGACACGATTTCTTTCGTCGACGTGTCGAGGATCCGGTGATCGAATGCCTTGAGTCTTATACGAATATTCTGACCGTTCATCAAAACCCATTCCCGCGGCCGCAAAGGCCTTTGCCCCGCAGCCGCTACCATCGATCCCCATTGCCACCCGCAGCATTCGGCTGAAGGCGTTTACTCCGTTATCGAGGCGACGACGCCCGCGCCCACGGTGCGGCCGCCCTCGCGAATTGCGAAGCGGAGTTTCTCCTCCATCGCAATCGGCACAATCAATTCAACGTCCATCGTGACGTTATCGCCCGGCATGACCATCTCCGTGCCTTCTGGCAGCGTCACCACACCCGTCACGTCAGTAGTGCGGAAATAGAATTGCGGACGGTAATTAGTGAAAAACGGCGTGTGCCTGCCACCTTCATCCTTCGTCAGAATGTAAGCTTCGGCCTTGAATTTCGTGTGCGGTTTCACAGACCCCGGCTTGCACAAGACCTGCCCGCGTTCGACATCTTCGCGCTTTGTACCGCGCAGCAGGGCGCCGATGTTATCCCCCGCCTGGCCTTGATCGAGAAGCTTCCGGAACATCTCGACGCCGGTGACGGTTGTTTTCACGGTTGGCCGCAGGCCAACGATCTCGATCTCTTCGCCGACTTTTACCGCACCGCGCTCAACCCTACCCGTGACAACAGTTCCGCGGCCCGAAATCGAAAACACATCTTCGACTGGCATCAAGAACGGCTGATCGATGGGCCGTTCTGGCTGCGGAATGTAATTGTCGACCGACTCCATCAGCTTGAGGACGGCGTCATGACCGATTTCGGGGTTGCGGCCCTCAAGAGCGCAGAGCGCCGATCCCTTGGTGATCGGGATATCGTCGCCAGGAAATTCATACTTCGAGAGGAGCTCTCGCACTTCGAGCTCGACAAGATCGAGGAGCTCGGCGTCGTCGACCATGTCAACTTTGTTCATGAATACCACAAGCGCCGGAACGCCTACCTGCCGGGCAAGAAGGATATGCTCGCGCGTCTGCGGCATCGGCCCATCGGCGGCCGACACGACCAATATGGCGCCATCCATCTGCGCGGCGCCGGTGATCATGTTTTTCACATAATCGGCATGGCCAGGGCAGTCGACATGGGCGTAGTGGCGCTTCTTCGTTTCATACTCGACATGCGCGGTCGAGATGGTGATGCCGCGTGCTTTTTCCTCGGGAGCCTTGTCGATTTGATCATAAGCCGTGTAGGTCGCGCCGCCCGTTTCAGCCAAGACCTTGGTGATCGCCGCCGTGAGCGATGTCTTGCCGTGATCGACGTGACCAATTGTCCCGATATTGCAATGCGGCTTTGTCCGCTCGAATTTTTCTTTGCCCATTATCCGGCTCCTTTAGGATTTGCTCACGCGCGCGATGAAAAACTCAGGCATATTTGGCCTGAATTTTTCCGGCCTCGCCCGCGGGGACCTGCTCATAATGATCGAACTGCATTGAGTAGTTGGCGCGTCCCTGACTGAACGAGCGCAATTGATTGACATAGCCGAACATATTGGCAAGCGGCACCATCGCGTTAATGACGACGGCGTTACCACGCATGTCTTGACCCTGAACTTGACCGCGACGCGCGAGAAGATCGCCAATGACAGCTCCGGTATAATCCTCGGGTGTCGTGACTTCGACTTTCATGATCGGCTCGAGGAGGATTGACCCGCCCTTCTGCAACGCTTCCCGAAAAGCGGCACGGGCGGCAATCTCGAAGGCCAACGCGGAGGAGTCGACGTCATGATAAGCGCCGTCGACCAAGGTCGCTTTGACGTCAACAACCGGGAACCCGGCAAGAACACCCGATCCCATGACGCTGTTGATACCTTTTTCGACCCCTGGAATATATTCCTTTGGCACTGTGCCGCCGACGATTTGACTCTCGAAACTCGCACCCGCGCCAGCTTCGTTGGGCTCAAAGACAATTTTAACACGGGCGAACTGCCCCGAGCCGCCGGTTTGTTTCTTGTGCGTGTGGTCGATCTCAACTCGCCTGGTCAGCTTCTCCCGGTAAGCGACTTGCGGGGCGCCAATGTTGGCATCGACCTTGTAGGTGCGTTTCAAGATATCGACTTTAATGTCGAGGTGAAGCTCGCCCATGCCCTTCAAGATCGTTTGCCCCGACTCCGGATCCGTCGAGACGCGGAAAGACGGATCTTCCGCCGCGAGCTTTGATAACGCCACACCGAGTTTTTCCTGATCGGCCTTCGATTTCGGTTCGATCGCAATTTCGATCACCGGATCGGGGAATTCCATGCGCTCGAGAATGACCGTCTTGTGGAGGTCGCAAAGCGTGTCGCCGGTGCGCGTCTCCTTAAGCCCCGCCAGCGCCACGATATCCCCGGAGTAAGCCTCTTTGATATCCTCGCGGTTGTTGGCATGCATGAGTAGCATGCGCCCGATCCGCTCTTTTTTATCCTTCGTCGAATTCAAGACGGTCGTGCCGGACTCCACGTGGCCGGAGTAAACCCGCGCGAAGGTAATCGTGCCGACGAAAGGATCGTCCATGATTTTGAAGGCGAGCATGGAGAAGGGGTCTTCGTCGCGGGGAAGCCGCACGAGCTCGGCTCCCGTGTCCATATCGACCCCTTTGATGGCGCCGCGATCGAGCGGCGAGGGAAGGAAATCGACCACCGCATCAAGCAGCGGCTGCACGCCCTTATTCTTGAACGCCGAACCGCAAAGTATCGGCACAAATGTGATGTCGCGGACTGCCTTGCGGATCAGCCGCTTGAGGGTCTCAATGTCGGGCTCCGTGCCATCGAGATAGGCCGCCATCACGTCATCGTCGAGCTCAACCGCCGCCTCGATGAGGAGATGCCGGTACTCTTCCGCCTTGGCCTTCAGGCCGGCCGGAATCTCTTGATCGGCATATTTCGCACCAAGGGCTTCGTCTTCCCAGACGATAGCCTTCATGCGGATGAGGTCGATGACGCCTTTGAAATCGGCTTCCGAACCAAGCGGCAGTTGGATACAGACCGGGCGGCCGCCGACTTTGTTTCTGATGTCCTCGACGCAACGATAGAAATCGGCGCCGATCTTATCCATTTTGTTGACGAAAACGATGCGCGGTACATTGTATTTATCGGCCTGGCGCCAAACCGTCTCCGTCTGCGGCTCGACGCCCTGATTGCCGTCAAGCACGCACACGGCGCCGTCAAGGACACGCAACGAGCGCTCCACTTCAATCGTAAAATCGACATGGCCCGGCGTGTCGATGATGTTTAGCCGCTTGCCATTCCAGAATGTTGTCGTTGCGGCGGAGGTGATTGTGATGCCACGCTCTTGCTCTTGCTCCATCCAGTCCATGGTCGCCGCGCCATCGTGGACTTCGCCGATTTTGTGTGATTTGCCTGAATAGTAAAGTATACGCTCGGTCGTGGTCGTTTTGCCCGCGTCAATATGGGCCATGATGCCGAAATTCCGGTAGTCCTCAATGGGATGACTGCGGGGCATGATCAATTCCTTTAGGCGGCTGGCGCCAAATTTCTAACTTCCTGCAAACGGCGAGGCTTCACCAACGGTAATGCGCGAAAGCGCGGTTTGCTTCTGCCATACGGTGGGTGTCTTCTCTTTTTTTCACCGCATTCCCACGGTTGCTCGCGGCATCCATCAATTCCGCCGATAATCTGTCAACCATCGTCTTGTCATTGCGGCCGCGCGCCGCGTTAATGATCCATCGGATAGCAAGTGCCTGCCGGCGCTCTGCCCTCACTTCGACCGGAACCTGGTATGTCGCGCCGCCGACACGGCGCGAGCGCACCTCGATCGAAGGAGCGACGTTATCAAGCGCCTGCTTAAAGACCGGCAACGGCTCCGTTTTCATCTTCTTCTCGATAACATCGAGCGCATTATAGACAATCGCCTCGGCAATCGATTTTTTTCCGTCATGCATCACGGAGTTCATGAACTTGGTCACCACGACATCGCCGAACTTCGCGTCTGGTATGATTTCCCGTTTTTCGGCCCTGTGGCGGCGCGACATTCTGAACTCCTCCTAAGCTCTACTTGGGCCGTTTGGCGCCATATTTGGAGCGGCGCTGCTTGCGATTTTTCACGCCCTGCGTATCGAGGACGCCGCGCAGGATATGGTAGCGAACACCTGGAAGATCCTTGACCCGGCCGCCGCGGATCATGACAACGGAATGTTCCTGTAAGTTGTGGCCCTCGCCTGGGATGTAGCCGATCACTTCGAAGCCATTTGTCAAGCGGACCTTAGCGACCTTGCGAAGAGCGGAATTCGGCTTTTTGGGCGTTGTTGTGTAGACACGCGTGCAAACACCACGCTTCTGCGGGCAGGCGCCCAGATGGCGCGCCTTTTCGCGATAAGTCTTCTCCTGCCGCGGCTTGCGGATCAATTGGCTGATCGTCGGCATCTTAAAGGAATATCCCAATTTTTCCGCGGCAACCGGAAGCCCAGAGCCGCTCGTCTAATTCATTAGCCCTTGCTGCTCGCCCGCAAGCAAACGACAAAGCGCCTTTTGGCCCGCGAAGGCCCTCGGCGTTATGCGGCAGAGGACCACGGCCAAAAGCCGCGTTCATGCCTTCCTTCACAACTTCAAAAGATTCCTGATCTTCTGAAACTTGTTGCGTCTTATTGTTAAGTTCGACAGCGTTTAGATTCGAAAATCCAAGACGAGGCGTCCCGGAAGCAGAAACCTACGGCCTGTCCGAAGCGGGGCGGAACTTAGTCGTGCTCTCCTGGTACGTCAACTCTTTTCGTCAAAAAACAGAAAAGACGACATTGGATATGGCGAAGCGGAAACTATTCTTTGAGTCTTCAGGGTTTGGAGAGAAACTTGGCCCCGAAAGGTAAACGCGATCGCGGATCGCGCCCCTCCTTAGAACCCATTTCGCGGCTTAGGTTAAAACACCGGCGTAGCGCGTTTATTTAGCATGTCGGCCAAAGTCTCGAGCGCTTTTGCCCTTTTTCTGAAAAATGTATGCGGCGCCCATTGTTTCTCCTCACAAAGCTTCCTTATCGAACGGCCGCGCGCCGAACGTAGTGCCCACATTGTCATGATGAGCGCCATGCCGGTATCGAGGTCGCGCAATTCCCGCAGCCATTCAAAGGCGACCTCCATTTGCTGTATCTCGATCGATGTTGGGCGGATGATCGCGCGGTTGCGGATCTCTTCGCGGGCGCGGCGCTCCCCTTCTTCAAGTTCGGCCTGCGCCAGCCGGTCCGCCCATTCAGTAAGCGTTTTTGGCCAGTGACCCCCAGGAAGGCGAGGGCCGCGCAGCCGCGGTAGCCGATCCAGCGTCTTGAACGCCCGCACAAGAGCTTGGCCGACACGATCAGCATCCCATTTTGTTAGTAGGTTGTTTACCTCCAGCCCATGGGCGCTTGGACTCTCAGCACCTACAGTCTTGTCAGCCATGCTCAGATCCCATCATCAAGAATGTTGTCGATGAGGGTAGGCTCGGAGGCAACTTCGAGGAGCATTAGCTTAATGAGGGATTCGCGCGTCATGTCCCGCTTGGCTGCCGCTTCTTCGAATTGAGCAGCAGCGTCCGGCGGCAATCGCAAAGACATCGCCGCGGCTGCGGCGCGGAAAGCAAGGCCGAACCTCTGTGCTTGGCGATGGACATTGTTGGGCGTCGAAGAAATGATTGGATCCTCGGCAATGCGTCTGGCATTCCAGCCAAGACCGAGGAGAAAGCCCAATCGGGCAATCCGCTCCCCCGTCCAGCGCGATTTGTGGATTTCGGTGACAACTGGCATGGCAAAACTCCGTTCTTTACGACCACGCCGCTTGAGATGCTGCGTGATTAGGTAGTATTACCTAGCTAATTTGGTAATATTACCTGGTGTGAAGCTGACCATGTTCGGTTAGTATACCGGTATGGAACTCCAAGACATCCTTTCTCGAATCGAAGCCCGGCTCGAAGCTACCGGCCTTTCGGCGCACGCGGCCTCGCTTGCCGCCAAACGCCCCGACGCGATTCGTAACCTTAAGCGCGCTGTTAAAAACAACGACCGGCGCGGCGTTACGACCGAAACGCTGGCGGCTCTCGCCCCCGTGCTGAAAACTACGGCGGCATGGCTTCTGGAAGGCGTTGGCGATTCAGCGCCCGCCAACCTCGTGCGAGTCGTCGGGCGCATTGGAGCCGGCGCCCAAATTCTGCCCGAGTTTGACAAAATCCCCCCTCAAGGACTTTACGAAATCGAGGTTCCATTCGCCGTCGCGGAGGGTGTAATTGCACTTCAGGTGGAAGGCGATAGCATGTGGCCACGCTATGATCCAGGCGACGTGATCATCTGCCGGCAAGGCGCGAACATCGACGGAATCAACGGTCGGGAAGCCGTTATCCGGACGGCCGATGGCAAGCAATTGTTGAAGCGCATATTGAGGGGAGGCCAGGAGGGAAGCTTCGACCTTGAAAGCCACAACGCGGCGCCAATACGCGGCGTGCGAATCGACTGGGTGGCCGAAATACAGGGAGTTGTCAGATCCGGTCAATGGCACCGGAAGAAATTTTCGCTGTAAGGTATTATTACCTTGACAGAGTATTATTACCTTATTTAAAAAAGCGGCTCCCGTGCTGGAGCCGCCAATGTCCGCCAAAGTTTTTGACCGCGATCAATCCGCTGAACACACCGCCGAGGCTGCGATAGAGGCTCAAGCCAGGCGGGCTGTTATCTCCTTCATAAAACGGCGGGCCCGCGCTTACGCGGCGCAACCCTCGGCCCTTGAGGCCTTCTCTCCGGACCTCGCGTCAGCGTCGCCCGAAATGATGATGCTGCGCGCCGGGCAACTCATCGACGCCGGGAGCCGAGGCCGGCCCCGGTGGATTGGCTTTGGCGGAGAGGTCAGACTGATCAACGCAAAAGCCCTTCTGCTCCTTGCCCGAACGCGGCGCCGCCAGCTGTTCCGCGGCGCGCATCACGCAAAGACACCGCTCAACGGCCGTGTGGCTGGCTGGTAGTTGTCCGAGAAATCCAGCTCTCTCCTCAGCCGCCAAGAGAGCGGAAGAAATCCCAAACGAGCTTCGCACTCGCCGCCTCGGCGCCTGCGTCGCCTTGATCCTGCCCCGCTTCACCCGCCGGGTTGAGGCCACCATGCCCGGCGCCCTCTAGGCGCACGAGTTCCACTGGCGCGGAACAATTACGCAGCTTTTCGAAATAAGCACGAATATATCCGTGAACTTCTTTTTCTGACCTCGAGGTGGTCCCCGCCGCGGGACTGCATCCTGCGGCTTCACTGAACGGTTTTAGGGCAGCTTCCGCCAGAGCGGGTTGACCTCTTACGCCGGAATTATCATGCGTGGAGGTAGCCGGCCCCTCGCCCCCTGAGACCATTAACAAGGGAATTGGGCGCGCCGGTTTACAGTTTTCCGCAGCCTCGGCTGGTATGGGCGCGCCGGCAATTGCGACGCCGGCAAAACTGATTTTCTGTTCGCATGCCAAGCGGAAGGCAAGCGGGCCAGCCGATCTTACTCCGACGAGGAAGACCTTTCCGGGGTCGACGAGTCCTTTACTGATGAACTTGGCGACGAGGTCATGAACAAAAGCCGCGTCTGGGTTGCCCTCGGGGGTGAGCGATGTGTTCCAGTGGCTGGAAAGAGACTGCGGGTAGACAAGGATGGTCCCTCGCGAATGACTCATCTCCTCGGCGCCGAAGTTGCGCCGGAGCCGCGACGCCTTTCCTTTACTGTTGCGCAGCACAATGATGAGCGGCTTGCGGCCTTGCTTGAGGCGCCGGTGCTCGATGACGATTGCCGTGCGAGGCACGCCGTTCGATAGGATCGTCACGCGTCCAGCCGCCGCCCAAGCTGGGTTTGGACCTAAAACCAATAGCAGCATCAGCAAAGAGGCTGCCGCTAATAAACGGGCGCCCAGCATAAGCAGCATGAATTCGCAACCTCTCCGATAAACACCAGCAGGCCGAAGTCTTATCATGCTGTCTTTTGCCGGTGCGCGCCAGTATTTGCAAGCAAACCAAAGCCGTAAAGCGAAACGGGCACGGCTAGCCAAAGGGCAAGGGGTCAATGCTCCGCCGCCCGATTTCCCGCCGGGATGCCCCGGTTTTGGTGCATTCGGAGCCATCGAGGTGCAAACCTTGCCGTTGCCTCACAAAGGGGATTGCTTTACGGGTCGTGTGCGGGAATGAGGGAGAGCTGGAAGGAAAGCCATGACCGTTTCGCAGTTTGATCAAAGGGATCTCGACCGGCGCAGGCCCCTCTCTCCCCACCTGCAGATTTACCAGCCAATGCTGACGATGATTATGTCCATCGCCCACCGCGCTACCGGCATCGTGCTTTATGCCGGCACGCTGCTGCTCGCTTGGCTTTTAATTGCGGCGTCTTCTGGACCAGGGTCCTACGAGATCGCCGCTTCTTGGGTCTATTCACTGCCTGGAAAGATCATTCTGTTTGGCTTTACCTGGGTGTTCTTTCACCATCTCCTTGGCGGTGTCCGGCACGCCATCTGGGATAGCGGATACGGTATGGAGCACCCGCAGCGTGAATGGCTGGCGCAGGCGACCTTGATCGGCGGCATCATTCTTACGATCGCCACTTGGACGATCGCGTCTCTCGTTTCGTGAATGCTCACGCGAAAAGCGCATCATGGATCCGATGACAGGTCCTAAATTTGAAAATTAAGGAAAGAAAATGGGGAAAAATCCCTCGTCGCGCCAATCCGAGGCTAACAAAGCGCGCTTTTCTGGTTCCGCGAGGTCTGGCACCGCTGATGCATGGCAAATGCGCGTTACATCGGTCGCGTTAATCCCTCTGTCAATCGCCTTCGTTGTGATCGTTGTGTCATTGGCGGGCAAAGATTATGCGGCAGCACGCGCGCAACTGGCGAATCCGCTGGCGGGAATCATCCTGCTCCTCTTTATCCTATTTGCAATTTTCCACATGAAGCTTGGGTTGCAGTCAATCATTGATGATTATGTACATGATGTACATCTAAAAGAGTGGTCGCTTCTCGCCAATCTACTATTCTCCATAGCCATCGGTTTGTCCTGCGTTTACGCCGTGCTAAAACTTGGCTTCACCTGGGAAAGTTTTCACCAATAAGAATGTTTGCTGGCTGATATCGAAAGACTTGTGATGCCCTCGAGCAGAAATGGCAACGGCCTCAGCGCACCTGCCCGCAACGGCAAGGCCTACCCAATCACGGACCACAGTTTTGATGTCGTCGTGGTTGGTGCCGGAGGCGCGGGCTTGCGGGCGACGGTTGGGTGTTCCCAAGCCGGGCTTCGCACCGCTTGTATCTCGAAGGTTTTCCCAACTCGATCGCACACGGTCGCGGCGCAGGGCGGCGTTGCCGCCTCACTCGCCAATATGGGCCCCGATAATTGGCAGTGGCATATGTATGATACCGTCAAGGGATCGGATTGGCTTGGCGATCAGGACGCGATCGAATATCTGTGCCGCAACGCGCCGGCAGCGGTTTATGAACTCGAACATTGGGGCGTGCCATTCTCGCGCACGGAGGATGGGCGGATCTACCAGCGTCCATTCGGCGGAATGACGACTGATTTTGGTAAGGGGCCGCCAGCGCAACGCACCTGCGCCGCGGCCGACCGCACCGGCCACGCAATGCTGCACACGCTTTATGGTCAAGCGCTGCGCCATAAGACCGAGTTTTTTATCGAATTTTTCGCCGTTGATCTTATCATGGAGGAAGACCGCTGCCGCGGTGTCGTCTGCCTCAAACTGGATGACGGCACCATCCATAGGTTTCGCGCGCAGCTCGTCGTTCTCGCCACGGGCGGCTATGGCCGCGCTTATTTCTCGGCGACCTCAGCCCATACTTGCACCGGCGATGGCAATGCCATGGTTCTGCGCGCCGGACTTCCTTTGCAAGACATGGAATTTGTACAGTTTCACCCGACCGGCATCTACGGGGCTGGCTGCCTCATCACGGAAGGCGCCCGCGGGGAAGGCGGATACCTAACGAATGCCGAGGGCGAACGCTTCATGGAGCGCTACGCACCCTCGGTGAAAGATCTTGCACCCCGCGACATGGTATCCCGCGCCATGACAATTGAAATTCGCGAGGGCCGCGGCGTCGGCAAGCACAAGGATCATATCTACCTTCATCTCGAGCATCTCGATCCGCGGATGTTGCAAGAGCGGCTGCCGGGCATCTCCGAAAGCGCCCGCATTTTTGCTGGCGTCGATGTAACGAAAGCGCCCATCCCCGTTTTGCCGACCGCCCATTACAACATGGGCGGCATTCCGACGAATTTCCATGGCGAGGTCGTCATAAAAAAGGGCCGCGACAACGACGTTGTGGTTCCCGGCCTCATGGCACTTGGCGAAGCCGCTTGCGTTTCGGTGCATGGCGCCAACCGGCTAGGGTCGAATTCGCTCATAGATCTCGTCGTGTTTGGCCGCGCCGCCGGTCAGCGCGCGGCTGGAATTGTGACAGCGGGCGCCCCCCAGCGGGAGCTTGCCGCCGACAGCGCGGAGCCAGCTCTCTCGCGCCTTGATCGCTTCCGCCATGCAAAGGGCGAGCTGCCTACCGCGAAGCTGCGCCTCCAAATGCAGAAGATCATGCAGAGCCATTGCGCGGTGTATCGGGACGGGCCAACTCTCGACGAGGGTTCACAACTCATCCATAAGGTTTGGGCTGCGAGGGATCAAATTTCGGTCACCGATAGGTCTCTCATTTGGAACTCGGATCTCGTCGAGACTTTGGAATTCGACAATCTGATCGTTCAGGCGGTCGTGACAATGGATAGCGCCGCTTGCCGCACCGAATCACGGGGCGCTCATGCCCGCGAAGATTTTCCCGACCGCGACGACATCAAGTGGATGAAACATACGCTTGCCTCGATCGACCCCGAGGCGCGCCATGTGTCGATAGATTATCGACCCGTTCATACTTACACAATGAGCAATGAGATGCACTACATAGAACCAAAAGCGCGCGTGTATTGAGAAAGTGAGAAGCGAAAATGGTTCAATTCCGGCTTCCCCTAAATTCTCGCGTCAAACCGGGCAAAACCTGGGCAAAATATGGGGATCCCCATCGCCAGATGGAATTTAAAGTCTATCGCTGGAATCCCGACGATGCCGAAAATCCCCGCCTTGATACTTACTATGTCGATCGCAACGATTGCGGGCCGATGGTCCTCGACGCGCTCATTTGGATCAAATCCCAGATAGATCCGACTCTTACGTTCCGCCGGTCCTGCCGCGAGGGCATTTGTGGCTCTTGCGCGATGAATATCGACGGCACCAATGCGCTCGCCTGTACGAAATACATGGACGAGATCAAGGGCGCCGCGAGAATCTACCCGCTGCCCCACCTGCCTGTGGTAAAAGATCTCGTCCCCGACCTTACTCTGCTTTACACCCAGCACGCCTCGATCGAGCCCTGGCTGCAGACGAAGACACCAACGCCCGAAAAAGAATGGCGGCAGACGCCGGAGGAGCGCGCCAAACTTGATGGCTACTATGAGTGCATCCTCTGCGCGTGCTGTTCGACGTCTTGCCCGAGCTATTGGTGGAACGCCGACCGCTATCTCGGCCCAGCAGTCCTCCTCCAAGCCTATCGCTGGCTCATCGATTCGCGCGACGAAGCGGCCGGGGAACGGCTCGATAATGTCGAGGATCCCTTCCGCCTCTACCGCTGTCATACAATCATGAATTGCGCCAAGGCGTGCCCGAAAGGGCTTAATCCGGCAAAAGCAATTTCCGAAATCAAGAACATGCTGATCGCGCGGCAAATCTAGCACCAGCTATGCCTTGCTCCTGCCTCAATCCGCGGCCAGACGGAGAGGCAGGAGGCTGTACCTATGCTGCGTGTTACATTTGGCGTCGTCGCGGCGCTGTTGATGGTTAAGGCCGCTGCCGCGGGCCCCTTTATGAGAACGACGGCTTACGATGGGCTCATCGCCGAGCATGCGACACTGCGAGGTGTTCCTGCCTCCTTCATCCACCGCACAGTTTTGCGGGAAAGCCGCTACAATCCCGGCCTCGTTCACAACCGCTGCTTCGGGCTGATGCAGATTAAATATGCGACCGCGCGCGGCCTTGGCTACGCGGGAAGTCCGAGCGGCTTGCTCGACCCTCAGGTCAATCTGACCTACGGCGTTTCTTATCTCGCCAATGCCTACCGGCTTGCCGGGGGCAACGAAGAGCGGGCGACAGCGCTTTACCGACGAGGCTATTATTATTATGCCAAGCGCCGAAAAATGCTTGGCCTGATTAAGATGGCGGCGGCCCCGCCAATGGGCGAGTCTCAGCCCCAGCAAAGTTCACAGGAGCATAATACGTCTACGGGGCTTTTTTCATTTCTGACCCCGGCTGCGAAACTCGCCGAATAAACGCCAGCGCAAACCGTAGCTCTGTTGATAAGCTCAGCGAGACACGCTAGCTTACGAGAATACGCGCTCCAAATGTGAATGCCGTGGGCGCAACGCGGGCGTAGTTCAATGGTAGAACGGCAGCTTCCCAAGCTGCATACGAGGGTTCGATTCCCTTCGCCCGCTCCAAATCTCAATACTTCACGCGCACATAATCGCCGGGAGCGTCGCAAAGTGCCGGCAACGCGCCTTCCCCGGGCACTCGCGCCGGCACCTCTTTCCGCGATCGGCTTTTGATCCATTTGATCCAATCCGCCCACCAGCTGCCCTTATGCTCGGTCGCGGTCTCAAGCCATTCTTCGAATTCGCCTTCGGAGGCTTTACCGACCCAATATTGATATTTCGGCTTGCCAGCAGGATTGACGACCCCCGCGATATGGCCTGAACCCGCGAGGACGAAGCGGACCTTTCCGCCGAGCAGTTTGGCGCCGATAAAAACCGATTTCGCCGGCGCGATGTGATCTTCGCGAGTTGCCAGATGATATACGGGAATGGTGATCTTCGAGAGATCGAGGACTTTTCCGCCAAGCCTTGCCTTGCCCCTCGCAAGCCTGTTTTCCAAATAGCAATGGCGCAGATAGGCGAGGTGGTTTGCCTTCGTCATGCGAGTCGAGTCGGAGTTCCAGGCTAAAAGATCGAAAGCGATCGGCGGCCTACCCTTTATGTAGTTGTTGACAACGAACGACCAAATCAGCTCCTCCGGCCGCAGCATGTTGAACGCCGCGGCCATGCCATGCGACTCAAGATAGCCTGTCGCCGACATCTTCTTCTCGAGCTGGCGTATGCGCTGTTCATCGGCAAACACCCGCAGATCGCCGGCATGGCTAAAATCGACTTGCGTCGTGAAGAACGACGCGCTCGTAATCCGTTTGTCTCCGGCCTTGGCCATATAGGCGAGTGTCATCGCGAGCAGCGTGCCACCAATGCAATAGCCAATCGCGGCGACTTTGGATTCACCCGTTGCCAGCTTAATGGCGTCGAGCGCCGCGAAAATTCCCTCTCGCATATAGGCTTCGAAACCCTTGTCGCGATGCCGCGCGTCCGGATTGACCCAGGAGACCATGAAGACCGTCAGGCCTTGCTCGACGGCGAAACGGACGAAGCTCTTTTCGGGGTTCAGGTCGAGAATATAAAATTTGTTGATCCAAGGAGGGATAATCACCAAAGGCCGCTTGACGACCTTCTCCGTCGCCGGTGCATATTGGATGAGCTCGATGAGATCGTTTCTGAAGATCACTTTTCCGGGAGTCGTGGCGATGTTGACGCCAAGCTCGAATTTTGACGTATCGCATTGCGTGATCTTGAGCGCGCCCCGCCCCGCCTCGAAGTCTCGCGCGAGAAGCGCCGCGCCGCGCGCCAGATTCTCTCCGCTCGACTCCCAAGTTTCCTTGATGAGCTCGGGATTGGTCAGAAGAAAATTCGACGGCGACAGGGCGCTCGAAAATTGCCGTAAATAGAATCTTGCCTTATCGCGCGTATGCCGGTCGAGGCCATTCGAGCGGCTGACCAGGTCTTCCGCCCAGCCTGTAAGAATCGTATGCGCTTGCCGCAAAAAGTCGAAAAAAGGCGTTTCCCATTCGGGGGCGGCAAATCTTTTATCGGATGCCAGGGAAGGCGCGAATGGCTTTTCATCTTGGCCTGACATCCGGCGCAAACTGTGCGCAAAAAGGCCCAGAAATTTCATCGTCAGAGTAGATTGCGCCTCGAGAGTCCGCGTGGGGTCGCTCAGCCAATGCTCGACCACGCGGCCGATTGAGCGGAACGCATCCGTGACGTCGGCGGACATGTCCGCTTTGCCGCCTTCCGAGCCCGGCTGAAGATAGGCGGCAATCGCGCGCCCGCTTTGCTCAACGAAGCGGGCTAAATTATAGGACAGGCGTTCAAGGTCGGGACCGGAGGCGTTTTTCTTTTCGGGACTTGGCTCTGCCTTGGATGCGGCCAGCGAGACTGCCTTGGAGGGGCGGCGAGGTTCTTTCGGTTGGCTTGGCGAGGTGGCTGCCTCCGCTCGACCCTTACCCTTCGCCTCGGCCGATTCGCTGCTCAAAGTCACCGCATTACTGCTCGATGTCATGCCAAGCTATAGCTCATTGGCGGCTCCCAAAGCAGAGCCTAGCGGCCGGTATTGGACGGCCCCGTTGTGGCACAAACGAGTTAAAAAGGGAAAGGGAGATGCTGCCGAATAATTGTAAGGCCGCGGCGGATCCTCTCCGCCCGATAAGAGCGTATAGGCCGTCATGACCCATCGCTCGCGCTGCGTTAGCCGACGAGTGGAACGACGATTTGATGAAGCAAGTCAGTGCTCCCCTGCCCATCGCCGAGCAGGCTGCTTGGTCATGCCCGCGGCTTTGCGAATGATCGGCGCTACGGCTGCCGCCTACCTCGCACCGGCTCTTCTCATTATTAGATGAATCCCCACTATACGAAAGACGCCTACATTTCTGGTGTGAGTAACCTCACAGCTCAATGGATCCGGTGCTGATATTCCTTCGTTCAGCGGCGTTTTGCCGCTGAAGCGTGAAAGGAATACTTCAATGAGAAAATTGTTCATTTCGTCTTGCCTCTCCGCGATCGCCGCCGTCGGTATGTCCGCCGCCGCCGGAGCGACAACCCTTGCCAGCGCCGACAATCCGCAAATAGGTGACTATTCCGGACCCTCATTCATCGAAACGTACGGGCTCACGCCGGCGAATTTGATGGCGCTGAATTTTCAGACCACGCAGCCCAATGAAACCGTGCAGCTCAGCCTCTCCGCGCTCTGTGGAATTTTGCAAACTGTCGGTGCTCCGAGCGGTCAGAGTACCTCTGCTTCAGCCGGGGTCGTCTTCGAGGTCGACGGTCAACCCATCTACTCCTCGGGGAATTGGGGAAATTTTTTCACTCTGTGCGCGACAAGCTTGTATTCGCAGACCCCTTATTACTCCCCCTCGAGTAGCCTTGTGCAGGTTTCGACCGTCATTCCGAGACCCGGCATGCACCTCGTGTCGGTTCAACTGCAGATGCAAACCTCAGGCGGGTGGCTGACTTTCGGCCAGACGCATCTCAGCGTCACCGACTAGGATGCCTGCGTAGCCGTCGCTCTCGGCGACCCCAACAGTGGCAATGAAAGTGCATGGAGTGATGATTATTCGCCATGACGCGGATAGATGAGAAAGCGCTACTCAAGACGATGTACGTCATCACCGCGTCACAACATTCTTTTACTCATTGCGCCAATCAGAGCTGACCAATAAGCATGCTCTGATTGCGCGCCGGGCCGGAGGTACGCCTGGCGTTTTGCTTTTTGAGTTACGGCAACGCGTCCGCCATCTCCTCAATGATCGCCATCGCCGCCTCTCGCGGATCCTCCGCGCGAGTAACGGGGCGCCCGATAACCAAATAATCGGCGCCCGCGGTGATCGCAGCGCCCGGAGTTACGGTTCTTTTCTGGTCAGCGTCCCCTTGCCCCAAAGGGCGGATTCCCGGCGTGACGAGGATGAACTTTGGCCCAAAGCGTTCCCGGACCGTGGCTGCTTCCTTCGCCGAAAGAACTAGCCCATCGAGGCCAGTCTCGAAGGCCTGCATGGCGCGGCGCGATACAAGCTCGCTAACCCCATAAGCATAGCCAGCCTCCTTAAGGTCGGCGTCGTCACAGGATGTGAGCACCGTTACGCCAAGGAGCCGAAGAGGCGATCCCGCCGCCTCGCTTTGTGCGGCCCGCATGGTTTGCGGATAGGCATGAACAGTAAGAAAAGAGGCGCCGGAACGAACAATCTGGGCGCAGGCGCGGCTGACCGTTACCGGAATGTCATGGAGTTTGAGGTCGAGAAAAATCCGCTTGCCTGCTTTGGCCAAGTCCCGCGCCAAGGGAAGTCCCCCCGCGAAGGCGAGTTCTAAGCCGATTTTGTAAAAATCTACCGCATCGCCCAGCCGGTCAATTAGCGCCTCAGCCTCTCCCGTTGTGGGAAAATCAAGCGCGACGATCAATTTTTCCTTAGCGTCCGCGAGCCTTCGCTGTTCGCTGGCTGCCACGCGCTCAAAGCCGCGGGGAATGATCGGGACGAGATTCCTTGCCGCGCGGGCCCTTGAAATCCCCGCTCAATGCCGGCTTTCTCCCAAAACCCCGCGCCGCTTGTGACTCGATCATAAATCTCGTTTTGGCGGCCGAAAACTCTTTTTTCAGATCGAGATGTATCTTCTCGGTATTGGTTTTAATCTTGTCGAAGAATTCCAAGGCTGGATTTGCCCGTTGTGCGCGCTGAATGACCCCGGTGCCTTGCCGGTAAACCCAAACCCGCGCGGGCGGGATGTTAAACCACACGGGCGGTGAGCATTCGGCATGACAGCCGAGGTGGAATAATTTATCCCTGGGGACCGGCGAGAGGGGACCATAAGTAAATTGAATGAAGCAGCCATCCCTCGCCATGCACTGAAAAGCATCGACGAGCAGTGCAAATCTCTGCATCTCGGGCTTGAGCAGAAGTGGCAGGCTTGAAACGATCGCCGCGGGCGGCCGCCGGATGTGATTTTTGAGTGTTAAATTCAATTTGTACGCATCGCCCCGGATGACGTGGACGCCCGGAAAACGCCGCTTCAAAAGCTTGCAAAAACCGGCATCGAATTCGACGAGATAAAGGCGCTGAGGCGCAATACCCCGGGCGAGGAGGGCTTCCGTGATCGACCCCGTTCCTGGCCCGAGCTCGATGATAGGCCCGGATTTATGGGGATCGACGTAGCGCGCCATCATACGTGCGAGAAAGGGTCCAGAAGGCGAAACCGCTCCGGCAATCGCCGGATTATCGAGCCACGATTTGAAGAAACGAGCTTCGTCGGCAATGCGCGCTTCCATCGGAATACTGGGCTTTCTCGAGCCACGCCTATTGGCGCGCACGGATGCGCTGCGCACGAAGCGGATCCTCCCATCTTATTTGCGAAGCAAAACTGTCCGCAAACCGTCATCAAACATAAATATTTGCGGCGGGCAAGGGAGAATCAGGTGCCGCTCAAATTCTCGAAGAAATCCTTCATCTTCGTGAAGAAGCCCGCCGCTTCGGGATGCGTCTTATTCGAAGACAAACTTTCAAACTCCAACAGCAATTCTCGCTGTCGCTTCGTCAGATTTTGCGGCGTTTCGACGCGGACTTCGATGTAAAGGTCGCCGGTATCGCGCGCCCTTAGGACCGGCATGCCTTTCTTGGCGAGCTTGAAATGCTTGCCTGATTGCGTACCCTCGGGGATTTTGACCTTCGCCTCGCCCCCGCCGAGCGTATGAACGGTAATCTCGGCGCCAAGCACCGCCTGCACCATGGAGATCGGGATCTGGCAGAAGAGATCGGCTCCCTCGCGCTTGAAGAAAGGATGCGGCTTAGTTGAGATAAAGATGTAGAGGTCGCCTGCTGGCCCTCCCTTGGCGCCGGCTTCCCCCTCACCGCTAAGGCGGATGCGAGTGCCATCCTCGACTCCAGCCGGGATATTGACGGAGAGACTGCGTTGGCGTGTGACCCGGCCTGAGCCGCCGCATGACACGCATGGATTGTCGATGATTTCGCCCCCGCCGTGGCAGTGCGGGCATGTACGCTCGATGGCGAAAAAGCCTTGCTGAGCACGCACTCGCCCATGGCCGCCGCAGGTTGGGCAATGTTTTGGCTTGGCGCCAGGCTTTGCGCCAGACCCCGCACAACTCTCGCAAGCAACGAGCGTCGGCAAGCTGATCGAGGCCACTTTTCCCTGAAATGCCTCCTCGAGAGTGATTTCGAGGTTATAGCGCAGATCCGACCCTCGCGCGGGGCCCCGGCGGCCACGGCGCCCGCCCATCACATCGCCAAAAAAGTCGTCGAAAATATCGGCCATCGAGGCGGCAAAACCGTCGGCGGCGCCAAATCCGCCATGCTCGAAGGCCGCATGACCATACCTATCGTACGCAGCGCGTTTTTGCGGGTCGGATAAAACTTGGTAAGCCTCGTTGACTTCCTTGAACTGAATTTCCGCTTCGGCGTTTCCTGGGTTGCGGTCGGGATGGCACTGCATCGCTGCCTTGCGGAAAGCGGATTTTAGCTCACCGTCCGAGCAGGTTTTTGAGACGCCAAGAGTTTCGTAAAAACACTGCCTCGCCATCGTGTCTTGTGTTCCCATAAGTCCTTTCCGGAAATCCGGGGCCTCGTACGCAGGGCCCGCAATTAACAAATTTTCTGGCCCCGTGCCGCAACATAAAGAACGCGCATTCTTTCGTCGAGGTTGAGGCCCGTAAAAAATCTAAATAACCCCCGGAGGGACGGGACCGGTAGACGATCCCCGCCCCTCTGAGTGCTGGAGAGGGAGCGGCCACTTCCGTGGCTGCTCCCTCCTTGAAATGTCATCACCAGGCTTTAAGCTGATTTCTTATCGTCGGGACCCACCTCTTTAAAATCCGCGTCGATGACGTCGTCCTTGTTCTCGGCGTGGCTAGCATCAGCAGCGCCTGCCGCGCCGGCGCCCTGGGCCCGATACATTGCTTCGCCAAGCTTCATGGAAGCTTGCGCAAGTTCATTCGTGCGCGCCTTGATCGTTTCGGTGTCCTCTCCTTCGAGAGCCGACCGCAGAGCCGTGATAGCCGCTTCGACGGCGCTCTTGTCGGACTGGGCGACTTTCGATCCGAACTCATCGAGGGATTTTTGAGTCGTGTGGATCATCGCTTCGGCATGATTCTTCGCATCGACGAGCTCACGCCGCTTCTTATCTTCCGCGGCATGCGATTCGGCCTCCTTGACCATCCGATTGATATCGGTATCGCTCAAGCCACCAGAGGCCTGGATGCGGATCTGTTGTTCCTTATTGGTCGCTTTATCTTTGGCCGAGACATTGACGATACCGTTCGCATCAATGTCAAAGGTCACTTCGACCTGCGGAACGCCGCGCGGCGCTGGAGGAATTCCGACGAGATCGAATTGGCCAAGAAGCTTGTTGTCAGCCGCCATCTCCCGTTCGCCTTGGAAGACGCGAATGGTCACGGCCGTCTGATTGTCCTCGGCGGTCGAGAAGACCTGACTCTTTTTCGTCGGAATGGTCGTGTTGCGCTCGATGAGGCGCGTGAATACGCCGCCGAGGGTCTCAATTCCAAGCGATAATGGCGTGACGTCAAGCAGCAGCACGTCCTTCACATCACCCTGGAGGACACCAGCTTGGACCGCAGCGCCGATGGCAACAACCTCATCGGGGTTGACTCCCTTATGGAGCTCCTTGCCGAAGAAGCTGCGCACAACCTCCTGCACTTTCGGCATGCGAGTCATACCGCCGACCAGCACAACCTCATTGACTTCCCCGGCGCTAAGACCCGCGTCCTTGAGGGCTTTGCGGCAGGGCTCAACGGTTTTCTGAATGAGATCCTCTACCAACGCCTCGAATTTCGCGCGCGTCAATTTCAAGGTGAGATGCTTCGGGCCGGTTGCATCGGCTGTAATGTAGGGAAGATTGATCTCGGTTTGAGTTGCCGAAGAGAGTTCGATCTTTGCTTTCTCGGCGGCTTCTTTCAAGCGCTGAAGAGCGAGTTTATCTTTTTTAAGATCGATGCCATTGTCTTTTTTAAACTCAGCATTGAGGTATTCGACAAGGCGCATATCGAAGTCCTCGCCGCCGAGGAACGTGTCGCCATTCGTTGACTTCACTTCGAATACGCCATCGCCAATCTCTAATATGGAAATGTCGAACGTACCGCCGCCTAGGTCATATACGGCGATCGTTCCTGAACCTTTCTTATCGAGACCGTAAGCAAGCGCCGCGGCGGTCGGCTCATTGATGATGCGGAGCACCTCAAGGCCAGCAATCTTGCCGGCATCCTTGGTCGCCTGCCGTTGGGCATCATTGAAATAGGCCGGCACGGTAATGACCGCCTGGCCGACCGGTTGGCCGAGATAAGCTTCGGCGGTCTCCTTCATTTTTTGCAAAATGAACGCGGAAATCTGGGAAGGCGAAAATTGCTTTCCATCGGCTTCCACCCACGCGTCACCATTGGCCGCGCGAATGATCTTATAAGGCACGAGACCCATGTCTTTTTTCGTCATCGGGTCATCAAAGGTGCGGCCGATGAGCCGCTTAATGGCGAAAAACGTCCGCTCCGGGTTTGTCACGCCCTGACGTTTGGCCGGCTGTCCGACGAGGCGTTCTCCGTCGTCGGTGAAGGCGACGATCGAGGGCGTCGTCCGCGCTCCTTCGGCATTTTCTATGACCTTGGGGGTGCTGCCTTCCATGACCGCCACGCAGGAATTCGTCGTTCCAAGGTCGATTCCGATTACTTTAGCCATAACAGTGTCCTTTCCATCCGCAAGACCGCCGGACCCCTTAGGCATCCAGCAAAGGGCGGACGGATTGCCGCCCGGTCCCCGTGTGATTTCAGATTGGTATTAAAGCGCGTTAACGCAAGATGCGGCGAATATAAGAAGAGGCTCAAGGGCTGCAATAAGGGACCGTGCAATACAAAGGGAAAACGGGAAGCGAAGATCAACCCGCCACCGCTAGCCGCATTTTCGCCGTCAAACTTTACCTTGATTCCGCGGAGACATCGGGCCAAGTTGCAGAGGCCTAAAAACAATCTTGCGGTGGATTAGTGTTCAGTTTCCAACCCTCTCTGCGACCGTTAGCGCTGGCCGGCTTAATCGGAATCTGGGCGCACACGCCAGCGCAAGCTCAGCTTTGGCCCCCTCAGCTCTGGTTCCCTGGAGCGCAGCAACCAGCTCCTCAGCAACCTCCAGCGGCCGGAGGAAAACCCTCCGCACCCGCACCGGAGCAACCGCCAAGTAAGCCGCCGAGTCAACCGCAAAGTAAGCCAAAGGCCTCAGGACCCGAGCCGGCGCGAGAAAAAACCATTTTGGGCCAGGAGCTTTTACGGGACGGCGCCGCTGGCGCAATATCCTTCCAGAGCGCTTCCGGCCGCGAACACGAGATCGAAATCAGCCGGTTGGCCCTCTCCGGCAACCTGATTTCAAATCCTTCCGACTCGTGCCTTGTCGAGGTGGTTGCCGATACGCCAATCCAGGCGAAATTCGTGGGGCGGCCACATGGTTCTTTTCGGTATAATGTCGATATTGAGGCGTGCCCGTTCTCATTTGACGTCCTCAACGACGCTATTCTCGTCGCGCGCGAGCCAAACAGCTGCGATTTTACGGAGGCGGATTGCCGCGTGGACGCGACGGGGTTATGGGGCCCGCGCGGAGACCGCTTCACCCCGGCTCAAACGAAAAGCTTCGAACGCGAGCGAGGCCACGCCGAAACGCTTATGCGTACTCAGTTCCGTACCTTGATGGCGAACGCCGGCAAGGACAAAGCGTTGGTAAAACAAATCGCCGGCGAACAGGCTGGATTTTCATCCATGCGTGACGAGATTTGCCGCGATTACGCCGCCGAGAGCGCGCACGGATTTTGCGCGCTGAGGATCACACAAGCCCGGGCACTTGCCTTGCAGGCAGCATCCCCCGCTCACCCGCCCCCACATCCGAAAGAAGTGCACCGGCCCCCCGAAAAAGCGGCGGGTGAGCAAGAGGAGCTTGCACCCCCGCAGCCATAGATAACCGGACGGACAGGCTCGCTGCTACCTTACGGCATAAGCCTTGATCGCGTGGTCAGCGAGCGTCTTGCCAAGAGACCATACCGCCCCTGGCACGCGGTGACTATCGGAGATAACCGAATCAAATGCCCTCTCGATCCAATCACAATCCGATTCGGTGATGATAAGTGCCGGGAGCAGCTTTATGGTCAGACTGGAGTGGCCTGAGACCTGCGCCAGAATTTGGTGATCCTTGAATAGCGGGATGGTGATAAGCTGGCAAAACAACCCCGCATTGACGGTTTCCAGAAGGGACCAGGCGGCCTTCAGTTTGAGCGATTTGGGCGGGCCGAATTCAAGGCCAATCATAAGCCCTTTACCACGCACGGACTTAACCATTTCATGGCGTGAGGTCAGAGCCTCAAAGGCCGTAAGAAGCCGGGCACCCACTTGTGCCGCCCTTTGGATAAGGTCTTCGGCCTCGATAACTTCGAGCGTTGCAAGCCCGGCCGCCATGGCGAGATCATTCTTGGCAAAGGTCGAGCCATGAACCACCGCCCGGTCCATCCGGTTAAAGACTTTTTCGAAGACATGCTTGCGCGTCAAAACCGCGCCGATCGGCACGTGTCCGCCGGAAAGCGATTTGGCAATCAAAACGACATCCGGCTCAACCCCCCAATGTTCAACGGCGAGAAAACGCCCGGTACGGCCAAGACCTGTCTGGATTTCATCGGCGACGAACAACGTGCCATATTTGCGGCAAAGTGATTGCGCACCCCTGAGATAAAGATCATCTGGGATGTTGACGCCCTTGCCCTGAATCGGCTCGACGATGAAGGCCGCTTTATCCCTAGCGGCTAATGCCCGGTCAAGCGCGCCCAGATCGTTGAAAGGGACCTCGGTGAAGCCGGGAACTAATGGCGTGAACCCTTCTTTGAAGATCTCGTCCCCGTTGGCCGATAAAGAACCATAGGTCAAACCGTGGAAGCCATGATGGCAGAAAACAATGCCTTGGCGCCGCGTTGCTCGACGCGCGAACTTAATCGCCGCTTCGACGGCCTCCGTGCCCGAGTTCGTGAAAAACACCTTCTCGAGATATGGAACATACTCGAGCAGACGCTCGGCTAGCACCCCAGCCAGGGTGGAGACATCCATTTGCACCAAATTTGGCAGATCGCTCGCCAATACTTGGCTCAAGGTCTGCCGCAGCTGAGGATGATTACGGCCAATGCCAAACACCCCCCATCCACTCAGAAGATCGAGATAGCGCTTGCCGGCCCGGTCAAACAGATATTGGCCCTGACCCCTTTGGAACCCGACATCAAAGCCGAGCGTTTGCAGGACGCGGACCATCATCTCGTTGAGATGATGGGAATGCATTACATAGCGCTCTGATTCCCGCTCGGCGAATAAGGCGCCGATATCGAAGTTACCACCGCGCCGGCGAAGTGCGGGTCGTTTTGCGACCATGTTGTCCATATTCACGCCTCCCCGCGCACCCACAGCCCGGCCTGCCGGCCCGGCCGCGCTTGCTCAGCCGCTCGCTGACCCCCGCCTAAGGTTGGCGGGCCACACACCCACTTGGTAGAAAGACGCCCTCAAGACTAAAACTCAATTAACAAGGAAGGAAAGAGCGGAGAGAACCAGGTGGCGAGTGCTTAACCGATGCTTAAAGTTAAGCATTTTATCGCGCCATTGAAAACCGGGGGGCAAAAGAACAGCCCATTAGACAGCTGCCTGAGGCGAGGCCGCTGTGGAAATCTAGCTAAACCTCATCGAGCGCGGATGAGAGCGGCCGTGCCACTTCCTCAAGCGGCCGGCGCTCCGCCGCGACGCCAAGGGCAATTTCCAGGATTGCGGCGAGGAGCATCAGGCCCGCGCCCAGGAGATAACCCTCGAAAACGCTTGTCCGTGACCCGGTCTCAATCAGAGCCCCGAAGAGATAGGGGGCGCCCGCGCCGCCGATGGCCGTTCCTACCGCGTAGAAAAAAGCGATCGCGAGCGCGCGTATTTCCACCGGAAACACCTCGGAAGCCGTCATATAGGCAGAGCCTGCCGCCGCGGATGCGAAGAAGAAGACAATGGTCCAAACGAGGGTTTGGCCAGCCGCGTCAAGGAGATGATTCATAAAGAGCCATCCGCTTGCCGCCAGCAGCAGGCCCGACGCGGCATAGGTGAGGGCGATCATCGGCTTGCGGCCAATTCGATCAAAGAGCCGCCCGAGAACCACCGGCCCCAGCACATTGCCGACCGCGAAGGGCAGAATAAACCAGCCGACACGGTCGGGTGCCACGCCGTAAAAGCGCGTTAAAACAAGCGCATAGGTGAAGAAAATGGCATTATAAAAAAACGCCTGCGCCGCCATGAGGCCGAGGCAAAGCACGGTCCTTGCCCGGAAGGTGACGAACAGCGTTTCGAATACTTGAGCAATCGGCGTGTGGCGGCGCGAGCGAACCCTCATCATCGGTAGGGCCGCGGCCTCTTCGAGAATCGCGCCATGGGCGCGGGCATTAGCCTCGATATTGTCCACGATCTGCTCAGCTTCGGCCTCGCGCCCGTGAATGGCGAGCCAGCGCGGACTTTCAGGGATCCAGCTTCTCAAGAAAAAAATGGCAAGGCCGAGCGCCGCACCGATAAAAAAAGCAAGACGCCAACCGATATCGGGACCAAAACGGGCAGGATCGAGGACAAAGATCGACCCACCAGCGCCCAGGGCGGCGCCGATCCAAAAGGACCCATTGATGGCGAGATCCGTCCAGCCGCGATAACGCGCCGGAATGAGCTCCTGAATGGTCGAATTGACCGCGCTGTATTCGCCGCCGATGCCCGCGCCAGTCAGCAAGCGGAACAGGCAAAAGCTTTGCAGGTTGAAAGAAAAAGCGGTTGCGGCCGTGGCCAAGAGATACAGCCCCAAGGTGATGAAAAACAAAGGGCGGCGGCCAATCCAATCGGTCAGCCAGCCGAAGAAAAGCGCGCCGAGGACGGCGCCAATGAGGTAGAAACTCGAGGCGAGCCCGACATCCGAAGCGGACAAGCGAAGGCTTGGGCTTGCCTCTAAAGCGCCGGCGATGGATCCCGCGAGCGTGACTTCAAGCCCATCCAAAATCCAGGTGATCCCGAGCGCCACCGCGACAAGCGTGTGGAACCTCCCCCATCGCAGGCGATCGAGGCGGGCCGGCACGCGGGTTTCGATCAGGGATGTCGCGGCTTTCAGCATGAGCGCTCCATTACCCGCTATTAACCAAAATCTGCCTTGATCCGCGCTTAACTTGTCGAAGCGGTCGCAAGGCCGTTTAAGTAGTTTGTTGGCTTCTTTTATGTCTCGCGCGGCAAAAATTTTGATTTTCGATTCAGGTCTCGGCGGCCTCACGGTCTTCGCCGAAATCGCCCGCCTTATTCCAAGCGCCAGGCTAATTTATGCTGCGGACGACGCGGCCTTCCCCTATGGCGCGCTGGCCGAGGATGTTTTGGTGGCGCGGGTTGTGTCGGTCATCGGCCGGCTCATCGGCCTATCGCATCCCGACGCCGTCGTCATTGCTTGCAATACCGCCTCGACCTTGGCGCTCCCGCACCTTCGCCAGAAATTCGCGAATGTGCCGTTCATCGGCACCGTTCCCGCCATCAAACCCGCCGCCAATCTTTCCCGCTCTGGACTGATCTCGGTGTTGGCGACGCCGGGGACCGCGGCGCGCGAATATACGAGGGATCTCGTGCGCACCTACGCCGCGCATTGCTCTGTGACGCTGGCGGCCTCAGGCGAGCTTGCCTCGCTCGCCGAAGCTTTTATGAAGGGAAAGGCTGTGAGCGATGACGCCGTGGCGCGGGAGATCGCGCCGGCCTTTGTCGAAGCCGGAGACCGGCGGACGGACTGCGTCGTCCTTGCCTGCACGCATTATCCGCTGCTCCTTGGAGAGTTTCAACGCCTCGCCCCATGGCCTGTCGAGTGGATCGATCCCGCACCAGCGATCGCGCGGCGAACGCTCCATGTCCTCAGGGAGCGGGATGGTTTTTCCGAGGAGCCGGCGGTCTTGGCGGCCTCTCATTATGCCATCTTCACGGGGACAGCGCGGCCCGGACCTGATCTTCTGCATGTTTTACGCCCTTACGGGCTTGAAAACGCTGTTTTGGAACCGATGCCGCTCGCCGCCTGATGTAAGCTCGCCGGCGAAAATCTTACCAAAAAGTTTCACGTGAAACCTTTTCGTAAGATCGGGGCTACCGATCTTACAAACCCTCATACACGTTTTCAGCGGTGCATGTCCGGTGGCGCGAATCGCCTACCGGGTTTCCCAGTTTACGAAACTCCCGAAACCCCGGCGAGAGGCACCCGGTCACTGATTGGATTGTTCATTGGGCACTTCATCTCACTGCTACGCATTCGTGTAGAAGTGCCGAGGCTGCGGTGGGGCGCTATGAATACATAATAGCCCATCTCGCGGCGATTAACGATACATCCGTTTGTTTGCCGCATGATCCAAGCAACTTAATCAATGCGAAAATAGAATATTATTCATGGCTTGACACTGAGTATTATTATGCATTACCGTATGTATGCTGTAGCTTTACAGTAGAGGAAGTTGAAAACTACCGCTCCGTTTAAGCGTTAGGCAGCCGCGCCGTTATAGCATTTTGCGCGGCGAAGTGTTCGCTTCTAACCATGTTGATTACCATCACTTAAGTAACCGCGAATACCACAATCGCTGTTGTACTGGTTTTTGAGCAGACGCTGTATCAAAATAACCGTGTATATGTCGCGCGCTCGCGAGCGCATTATCAAGCCACGGACACTCAACTGCTATTCTAGTGAGGAGACGCAAAGTGCTACGCAAAGCAAAAACCGGACTCGCTTGCTGTTTACTGGGAGCGGCGGTGTTCTGTACACCGACTGTCGCCAACGCTTGGTATTGCAGCAATAATCAAAACAAAAATACTTGTTTCATACTCGATAATCCTGGTGATCCTAATTTCAATCAGCTCCTCGGCATCAGCAACCACCAGGTCATCGTCGGCTATTTTGGAGCGAATATGGCGCCGCAAGACCCCATTGCAAACAACGGCTATGTGCTGGTTCCCCCAAATCACTATTCCGTTGAGAATTTCACGAATTTCACCCCTCCGGGCTCCGACACGGCCTCCCAGACCCAGGCGATCGGCATTAGCAATCGTGAAATTTTTCCCGCGATCGTCGGATTTTACACGGACGCCAACACCACCTTTACGCACGGATTTCTAGACTATTTCGGCGTTCAATACCCCATCGATGATCCCAAGGGGACCTCTCCGACGATCACCGCACCGGTACAAAATCTGCTCGGCGTCAATAGGTATAATGAAGCTGCGGGCTTCTGGACCGACAACAATGGCAAGGAGCATGGCTTCGTTGTTCGAATCGATATCGATGTTAGTAAATCCTCCATCAATTCATTGAACTTCATCGAAATACCGCTGACAACTTTTAACGGTGCCGTTGCGACCCAGGCCAGCAATATCACGGATGACCATATTGTCTGTGGCTTTTGGACAGACGGGAATGCCAACAATCACGGCTTCGTGGGGCTCCTTGGCGACAGCTCTATCACCCACGTGTTTAGCTTCGATGTGAAAATTTACGGCACGACCGCGACCAGCACTTCCGTGTTTGGCTGTAATAATAGAGGTGAAATCGTCGGCAATTTCATTCTTTCCAATCAAACGCATGGTTTCATCTTCACCCATGGAAGATTCATTCAATATGATCCCAAGGGTTCATCACAGACAACCATACTCGGCGTGCAAGGCACTTTCATCAATGCCATCAACGATAAAGGTAACATCGTCGGATTCTTTTCCGACGGCGTTTCCAAGGTAGATGGCTTTGTCGACTACAACCCGCTCGGGTATCAGGAAGACCGCGACTAAGTCGAGCACAAGCGTAAGGCCCCGCTTTGGCGGGGTCTTTCTTATGCGGAGTTCGAAGGCTCGGCCCAGCGCTATTTTGAAGCAACGCGCGCGGGAAATATCGGTAGCGAGGGATTTATAAAAGCGCCATTTGCCGTCTGGAAAGCTCTCGATTGCATAAGCCAGCTTTACTTGCGACGGTCGTTTAACCTTGCAATTTTTCTGTTACCGTTTAAAGTTCGGCGATTAAATGGGGAAGGAGTCCCCCAAAACCGCCTGAAGGGCTGATGACTCCTGCCGTGCAACGACAAGGCAGGAGATGTGCTATGTGCCAGGCGACAAGTCTTGCTCTTCCGAGCTTTTTTGTCTGTCCCCTCATCGCCCGAGTCCCGCCCGTTCCGTCCCTCCACGGTCATGGGGGGGAATCATGACCGGCGTTTGGGCGCTTGCATCGTTGTGGCTTGGCCTCGCGCTGATCGCGAGCCTTGTTTCGATCTGGTTCCGCGTCTCGACGGCGCTTTCCGAAATCATTGTGGGAACGGTCGCCCAAATGATCATCGGCGCCATCATCGGCTCGAGCGTGCTCGGCACGGACGAGTCCTGGGTCAAATTTCTTTCAGGGATCGGGGCAATCGTCCTCACATTTCTGGCGGGCGCCGAACTCGACCCGCAGATTTTCAAACTGAAGTGGAAGGAAGCGGCCACAGTCGGCCTCGCGAGTTTCTTTTTCCCATTCTTGGGATGCGCGGCAGCCGCTCATTACCTGCTGGGATGGCAAATCATGCCAAGTTGGCTCGCCGGGGTTGCAATGTCCACAACCTCGGTCGCCGTCGTGTACGCGGTGATGCTCGAATTCGGTTTCAACAAAACTGAGTACGGAAAAACCATCCTCGCCGCTTGTTTTGTGACCGATCTCGGGACGGTCATTGCACTGGGCCTTATCTTCGCACCCTTCACAATAAAGACTCTGATCTTCTTAGGAGCTGGTGTCGCCGTCTTCGTCCTACTTCCTTGGCTCACGCCCCGCTTTTTCAAGGCGTATGGCGGCCGTCCATCTGAGCTCGAGACAAAATTTCTATTGTTCTGCCTGCTCGGCATGGGCGCTCTCGCTGGCTGGGCCGATAGCGAAGCGGTGCTCCCTGCCTACTTGATCGGAATGGGCCTTGCCGGAACTGTCGGTAAAGACCATGCTCTTATCAGGCGGTTACGCACGCTGACGTTCGGATTGTTGACGCCATTCTATTTTATCCGTGCGGGGTCTTTTGTCTCAATCCCAATGCTCATCGCGGCACCTACCGGTTTCATTTTTTTCCTCGCTACAAAAGTTGCTGCTAAGGTCATCGGCGTTTACCCGGTAACAAAACTATTTGGTTCACCAAACAAGGAGGCGATGTACACCACCCTTCTCATGTCGACGGGATTGACCTTCGGAACAATCTCATCTCTTTTTGGCTTGTCGCATCATATCATCGATGTGAGCCAATATTCGGCGCTTGTCGCGGCGGTGATCGGCAGCGCGGTCATTCCAACCGTAATAGCCAATACATTTTATCTGCCACACCATCTCTTACCGGAAGCCGGTCTAGAGGGCGCCCCGTTTGACCAGGCGGGCATCGCTCCGCTCCAGAGCAGCCTAAACGAGTCCGACTGATCTGGGAGGCGTCCGATGTTCCGTACAATCCTCCAGGCCAACGACGGATCAGAACATGCCTTTCGCGCCCTGACACTTGCGCTTGCGATTGCGAAACAAAATGAATCCAGTCTTCACATGGTTTGCGTCGAGGAGATCGACTACATGCCGGAGTTCGTCGAAGAAATCAGGGAAGAAACGGGAACAGCAGCCCGCCGCTATCACGGGGTCCTCAACCGCGCCCGTGCGATGGCCGAGGAAAGCGGGGTGAAACTAAAGACCCATGTCATCGCCGGACACCCTGTACGCAGTATCGTGATGCTTGCGACCGATCTCAAGGCGGAATTGGTTGTGATTGGGGCCAGAGGCCATTCGGCGTTGTACGAGCGGTTGGTGGGAAGCCGCGCGGATCGCATCATGCATCTCGCTCCCTGCCCAGTACTCATCGTGAAGTAGCGGGGGACTTCAACACTGGCGGCTCAAAGCGAACAATATAACAATCAAGATGGTTGATATTCAGTGTGAAAGGAAAGGAAACAAAACAATGGAACCGGAAGACGAATCTAAAATTCTGGAGAGGGATAAGCGGCAGGCTGCCGTGTTTTGGTGGATTTTGATGGCCATGCGTTTGGTGATCCCGCTCTATGTGGCGTACGCGGTTTATCTCTACTGGTCCTTGCCACATGCCGTTCGCTGGTCGGGCGGCGGCTACTGAAGATGTCCCGCAGCACAAGAACCCGTTTAAAACGTGCCTACGGGTGTGGCAATTACGGCCTCCCTCTGTCCGGCGGATGATGCCCGTCGTAGAGACGCGATAATTTGGAAAGGTATTCGACCTCTGCCGAAAAGCCTGGATTCCTGAGCACGCGGTTCTCGCGGGACCACTTCGATCCGCCCGGGACAATCGTCGAGAAGCAGTCGATCAGCGCAAACCTTGATTCCCAAGTCACTAGCTCCTGGCTGATACATCGCAAGCCGTAGTCTTCGGCAAACGCCATCATTTTCGGGGCCGTCATACTTTGCGCCCGCCACTGGATACTTACATTATCGCAGACGCCTAGTTTTCTCAGCAAGCCAACCAATTTAGGAACCTTCGACAGCTGCGACTGTATGGCAATGCGACGAGCATACTCGCCGAGGTTGGAATGGTGGACGAAAGCGGCTCCGTCGGGCCGCAGTTTCTTCGCGAACTCGGCCGCGTATGCCTTAAGTACGTCGTCCTCCGCATGAACCAGCGAATCGAAACTAAAGATGAAATCGACGCTGTTATCGGGGATCATCCCTAACGTCTTGCCGTCGTTGACGAAGTAAGAAATATGCGAATGATCAGCGAACCGCCGCCGGCATGTATCAATGCACTTTTGCGACAAATCAACAATAATTAATCGCTTACATAAATTTTTCAGAAAGGCTGTCCACCGCCCATAACCGGGGGCAATCTCAACAATCGTGTCCGCGGGCACAAAGGCACTGATACGAGGCAGAATGGAACCATACCATTGCATGGGAGCAGAGCCCCAACCCTTCGACCACTCGTCCCCTTGCTGGAGCCAATCGTAGGTTTCACCCCAGTAAGAACGATTTTCAGCGATCGTGGCCATTGCACTCCCCGAACTTAGGAAGCGGGGTATTTATGCAGGGAAGGGATCGGCATGCTCTGCCCGCAACACTCCACACGAGCACATCACTGCTTAGCCACCTTGTCAAGCGCTATCTATACATACTGCGGCATCCTCGCGCGAGGCAAACCGAGTATAGGGTCGTGGATCACCCCCTATGGACTGCTCGCGTCACCTTGCTCGGCTACTAGTATATGACGCCGCAAGCGCGGCGCTTTTGGGCACATTTCACAGCGCGTGAAATCCACGAGATCCCAATCGCTGCTGACGCCTTCAATTGAGGCAAGGCCATGCCGATGCCACAGTTGTGTTCCACGTAAACGTCGGTTCCGGCGGAACGGGAGGGGTGTGTGACCGATTATCTTGGCCGATTTGTCTGGTATGACGTGATGACAACAAATGTCGAAGCCGCGGAGATCTTCTACTGCGGTGTCCTTGGCTGGGACGCCAAGGATTCGGGGATGATCGATCGCAAATATTCCCTGTTTTCGGCTGGCCCGGCGATTGTGGCGGGACTCATGCCGATTCCGAAGGAAGGAGCCGCCAGGGGGCTGCAGCCCGCTTGGAGCGGCTATATCGCGGTCGATGATGCCGATATCTATGCCGAGCGCGTTAAAGCCGCTGGCGGCACGATCCACCGGCCGCCGGAGGATATTCCGGGCGTGGGACGCTTTAGCGTCGCCGCGGATCCCCATGGCGCCGTGTTCATTCTCTTCGAGCCGGCGAGCGATGAACCACGCCCGCTGGCCCCGGCGGGAACGCCAGGTCATCTCGGCTGGCATGAACTACACGCCGGCAATCTAGAGGATGCCTTCGCGTTCTATTCGGGGCTTTTTGGCTGGACCAAAAGCGATGCCATCGACATGGGGCCGATGGGAACCTACCAGCTTTTCGCCATCCATGGGTCACAGGCGGGCGGAATGATGACGAAATCGCCGCAGACTCCCGCGCCATTCTGGCTCTACTATTTCAATGTGGACACGGTGGAAGCGGCGATGGCGCGCGCCACGGATGGCGGCGGCCAAATCATCCACGGCCCCATGCAGGTTCCAGGCGGCCGGTGGATCGCCCACTGCCTCGATCCGCAAGGGGCGATTTTCGCGGTTGTTGGTCCAAAAGGCTGAGGGCGACCGGCTTACGCCGCCATGGCGCCCGCTCGGCCGCCAGCCGACGACGGCGCGGGATAGGTCCCCATCCCAGGGATACGGTGATCCGCGCGATCCGCATATGGTCCAAAAAGCCTTTCCTCGTGGCGCCGTCCTCCGGCGCCATGGGAATCCAACTTGATTAGCAATTCCGTAACGACTTAGGATTCTGCTTCGTCTTTCGAGGGCGGCGGTGTTGCATCGCTTGCCGAGACGTGTTGAGAAGACATTTAGTAAATCCAGTAATAAATCTAGCGCGCCTTCGGCAGGGGCTTTGCGCGATCTTAGGAGCACTCCTTTGGGTATACCTCTTTTGCAAATGGCCGAGATTGGTACCTATTTGGTTCGCCAACGCCTCGCGGGGGGCAAGCGCTTCCCGCTTGTTCTCATGCTTGAGCCTTTATTTCGATGTAATCTGGCTTGCGCCGGCTGCGGCAAGATCGATTACCCGGATAAAATCCTTAACCAGCGCCTGCCGGCCGGCGAATGCCTGTCCGCGATCGACGAATGCGGCGCCCCGGTCGTTGTCATCGCAGGCGGCGAGCCTTTACTGCACAGGGAGCTTCCCGAGATCGTCGAAGGGGCGCTTGCCAAGCGCAAATGGGTCACGGTCTGCACGAATGCGCTGCTGCTTGCGAGAAACCTCGGCCGTTTTTCGCCGCATAAACGTTTCAATTGGTCGATCCACCTTGATGGCGACAAGGAGATGCATGATCAATCCGTTTGCCAGCAAGGTGTTTATGATCGCGCCATCGAAGCTTTGCTCCTCGCCAAGGAACATGGATTTCGGATCACCATTAATTGCACGCTTTTCAACACCGCAGATGCCTCCCGTGTCGCTGGATTTTTTGATTACGTGTCCTCTCTCGGTATCGGCGGTATTACGGTATCGCCAGGCTATGCCTATGAGCGGGCACCTGACCAGCAACACTTTTTAAATCGCGAGAAAACCAAAACGCTTTTCCGTAATATCTTTGCCTTGGGCAAAGGCGGTAAGGCATGGCCTTTTTATCAATCTCAGCTTTTCCTCGATTTTCTTGCAGGAAACCAGACTTATCAGTGCACACCTTGGGGCAATCCAACCCGCACTGTATTCGGCTGGCAGCGCCCTTGTTATCTCCTTGGGGAAGGCTATGCCGCGACCTTCAAGCAGCTGATGGAGGAGACTGATTGGGACTCCTATGGCACGGGCCGTTACGAAAAATGCGCCGATTGCATGGTTCATTGCGGCTTTGAAGCGACGGCGGTCGAGGAGGCGTTTAACAATCCTCTGCGGGCTCTTGGCGTCGCCTTACGCGGCATTCGAACGGCGGGGCCGATGGCCCCCGATATTCCGCTACACCTGCAACGTCCCGCTGAGTACGTCTTCAGCCGGCACGTCGAGCAAAAGCTCGCCGAGATCAGCATGGCCGAGAGCGCCGGCGAGCACCTTCCGGCTGCGCAATAGCGCGAGGAAGGCCGCTTTCGCGTCGAAGGCAATTCGCGTCAGCTGGGGAATTTGGTTAGGTTCGCGCAAGACGGAACGCGCAACCGCTCCATAATCCAGCGAACCATCGGATTTCAGCGCGACAAGCGCGGCAGGCGGCAGACGCCGATGCACTGGATCGATAATGACGCGCAGCGCCGCGAAGGGAAGATCATAGGCGGCGGCGGCCTTCGCCGCAATGTGGGACTCGGTATCGGCCGCATGCGCGCCGGTTGCGAGATGCAAAGCATGTTTCTCATCATGCTCCGCCAGGGGTGAATCGATTCCAGCAATATCAACGAGATGGGCGTCGGCGCCAAGGCCGTTGAAAAGCCGCTTCGACCAGGCAGGGTCACTGGGATAACGGGTGCCATCCGCGGTCACCACCCCGCGCGCGACCATTGCCGCGCCTGGAGCCAGTCCTGCCGTCAGCCCTCCGGAGACGCCAAAGCTGATGATAGCGGACGCCCTTCTGCGTGTGATCGCGGCATCCAAGGCACGGGCAAGACCCTCGCCGTCGCCCCCGCCCACGACGGCATGAACTCTCGGCCCGGCGGCAATCCGCGCCTCCGTGCGAAGGCCTGTTACGGCAATTAGGTGCATCCCCTTACATTCCCACCAAGACCGGATGGCCGTTGTTGTTCTTGAGATTGCGGTAGCGAGCCAAGGCCCAGAGGGGAAAATATTTGGCGTAGCCGTGATAGCGAAGATAGAAGACTCGTGGAAAGCCGGTGGCGGTAAAGCGTTCTTCTTGCCAAAATCCGTCCTCCGACTGGGTCCGCGCCAAATACTGCATGCCTTTGGTTACCGATTCGTCGTCGACGACACCGGCGGCCATCAAACCAAGCAAAGCCCATGCCGTCTGCGACGGCGTGCTTGGCGCTGGCCGGTATCCAGCATAATCGAGCGCGTAGCTTTCCCCCCCTTCCCCCCAACCTCCGTCGTCATTTTGGATCGCTTTTAGCCAATCGACCGCTTTTTTGATCTCGGGGCTGCAGGGATCACGCTTCGCTGAATTCAACGCGCAAAGCACGGACCAAGTTCCATAGATGTAGTTCATCCCCCAACGCCCATACCAGCTGCCGTCTTTTTCCTGGGTGCGGAGGAGATAGTCGATGCCGTCCTTAATCGTCTGCTCGTGCCTGCGCCCCGGCCCAAGTTGCGTAAGCAAAGACAGGCAGCGGGCGGTGACATCGGCCGTTGGCGGATCGAGGAGAGCGCCATGGTCGGCGAAGGGGATGTAATTCAAATAGTCATAATCATTATCGGCATCAAAGGCGCCCCAGCCGCCATTGCGGCTTTGAAGCCCTTCGATCCATTCGCGCGCCCGCGTGATAGCTTCGCCGCAGCTCTGATCTGGAGCGAGAAGTCCTTCGCTGCCAGCCCGGTCCATGGCCATGGCGACGACGGCGGTGTCATCGACATCAGGATAATGCGGATTGGCGTATTGAAAAGCCCAACCGCCAGGGTGGACATGCGGCCTTTGAACGGCCCAGTCCCCAGCAATATCAGTTATTTGTAACGGCTTTAGCCAGGTGACCGCGGACCCTACCGCTTTCGCGACAGCCTCTCCGCCAGCTTCCATCAGCGCATGCGCGGCAAGAGCCGTATCCCAAACCGGCGAGACACAGGGCTGGCAATAGGCTTCGTCCTCGCGGATAATAAGCAATCTATCTATCGCATTGAGCACCTGGACCATTCTTGGATCGCGCCGATCGACCCCAAGCGCGTAAAACATCATTCCAGAGTAAGTCATCGCGGGGAAAATGGCGCCAAGGCCATTTTCGCCATTCAGCCGCTCTTCGACAAAGGAGACCGCGCGTTCGATGGCGCGCTTACGCAGGCCCTTCGGAAAATAAGGCTCTGCCCACCGGAGGGCTTGATCGAGGGCGCCAAAAAGCTGCGTCCAGGGAAATTTTTCCTGCGGCGAGCCCGGCCACCTGCGAACTTCATCCGGCGGCTCGGCAAAAAGCTCCCCGATAGTCACATGACGCGGGTTTTTCGCGCGCGGCTTTAAAGCATTGACAACCACGAGAGGCGTGATGACGGTCCGGCTCCAATACGAAATCTTGCTCATATGGAATGGGAACCACCGGGGCAGCAGCATAATCTCGACAGGCATGACCGGGACGGCCCGCCAGGGCACGGCCCCGAACAACGAGAGGAGAGCGCGCGTAAAGACGTTGGTTCGCGCCGCGCCACCATGCGCGAGAATTGCCGCGCGGGCCCGCTGCATGTGTTGCGAATCGGGGTCCTCCCCCGCCGCCTTCAGCGCGAAATAGGCCTTCACGCTGCAGCTGATGTTGAACGCGCCATCCTTGAATAACGGCCAGCCGCCGTGTTCCGCCTGCTGTCGGCGGATGAAGGTGGCGAGCTTTGCTTCAAGCTCCGCGTCGGCTGGCTCGCCGAGGAAATGCTTGAAAAGGATATATTCTGAGGGGATCGTGGTATCGGCTTCGAGTTCGAAGACGAAGTGGCCATCCGATCTTTGCGCGGCGAGAAGAGCTTCGGTTGCGTTGGATAGCGCCGCCTCAACGGCAACAAGACCGGCATCCGGCTCGATTATGTCCAGAATCTCCAACCAGCCGCCCTCCTATCTCTATCCCTACGCCACCCCCTGCTGGCGCAGATAAGCGCGGGCTGCCCGGTTGCCGGACCTAATCGCCCCCTCAATCGTCGCGGGAAGGCCGGTGGCCGTCCAATCTCCCGCGAGGTGGAGGTTGGCATAGCCGCTTGCGCTACCCGGCCGCCGCGTATTCTCTTCGACCGTAGCAGCAAAAGTCGCTCTTTTTTCCTTAATGACCTGCCATGGCGGCATTGGTTTATCAATCTGTGCCACTTTTGCAACGTCTGCCCAGATCAAGCCAGCAAGTTCCTCACGAGAAAAATCGAGGAGCCGATCGGCGCTGCTGATCGTCACCGACAGTCGATCTTCAAACGCAAACAGCCATTCAACTGTGCCATTGATAACGCCGATCAAGGGGGAGAGATTCGCAGGGGGTGATACTTTGAAATGCGCGTTGATGATTGCCCGGCTTGCTTTCGGCGCCTGGAGGCCCGGCACGAGCGCCCCCGCGATCTGCGGCGGCACAGCAAGTACAACACTATCGTCCAAACCCAGCGGCTGGGGATCAGTCCCGAAATCAAGGCTGGCGGCGCGGCCCGAAACGTATTCGATGCGGCGCAAGCGATGATCGAAAAAAATCGTTGCCCCCTGCCTCTTCAAGAAGGCGAGCGCCGGCTCAACGAAGGCCGCCGACAGGCCGCGCCGTGCGATCAACGGCCGGCAGGCGCTTCCTCCGCGGGCCAACGTCTCCCGGAAAACAGAGGCGGCAAGAAGCGCTGAGCCTTCCCTTGGATCGGTGTTTAAAGCAGCCAAAAAGAACGGATGCCAAAGGCGCTCGTAAAGCAGGCCCTGGCAAGGCAAGAGGGCGCCGAGGGGAGCATCCTGGCCGGGAACAAAAAGCCGCCACAAACTGAAATAATCACGCGCCCGGCTGCCTGGCACCCGGCGCGAAGGGACGAACACCCACCAAGGAAATAACCCTGAATTCGGCCGCAACCGCCAGTGTTTTCCCGTTGCGATATCGAAGAAGGCGAAATCCGCCTGCGCGGGACCCTTGAGCTGATGTTTCGAGCCGATCCTCTCGAGATACCCTTGAGCCTGGTGATTGCCCGATAAAAGCAAATGGTTGCCGTTATCGATTATCATCCCAAGCGACGGATCATAGTAAGACCTGCATCTCCCGCCGGCTTGCCGCGCCGCCTCATGCAGGACAACCGCGAAGGGACCACCGGCGAGCCGCACGGCTGCGGCAAGCCCGGCCAGCCCAGCGCCAATGATGTGGACGGTGGGCTGTCCCACTAAACGATACCGTAGCGCAATATCGCGAGGAGAACGCGCAGACGAGGCGTTGAGATGCGCGGACGCGGCGGCGCAAACCCTCGCGCCTCTAGGCGGTCGAGGATGGCGCGATAGACATCCGCCATAACCCTTGGGGCTCGGACGCTCCAGCGCGGGCAGCGCGCCATGACACGAGCCGCCTCGCGAAAATGAAATTTGGCGCGCGCTATCGTGGGCGCGCAAGCGGCTGGCAGCGACGGGCTGGCGAGGGCAACCTCGGGGTCCGTCCCCACGATCGCAACGGCATTTAGATCCTCGCGCGGCAGATAAAGCCGGCCGATCGCCCCGTCTTCATCGAGATCACGCAATATATTTGTGAATTGCAAGGCGCGGCCAAGGTGATGAGCCAGACCCACTCCCTCGGCCTCTGGCATGCCGAAGGCGCGGGCGGATAGCCGGCCGACAGCGCTCGCCACCCGGTCACAATAGAGGTCCAGCGTCGCCAGGTCGGGCGCCCTGATGTCGGCGACGACATCCATCTCCATGCCATCGATCACCGACTGAAAGTCTTCTTGGCGCAGCCCAAAAGTTTGTATGGCGCTTGAAAGCCCTCTAAGCTTTTCCTTTTCACAGCTTTCCGCAGGTGGCTGATTATAAAGCGCGGCGATATCCCGGCGCCATTCCTTGAGTGCCTGCTGGCGAGCAAGGCGCGGGGCTGACGCATCAGCGATGTCATCGACCGCACGGCAAAAAGCGTAGATTTCGAACATCGCTTTGCGCCGCGGACGTGGCAGGATGCGCATTGCCGCGTTGAAAGAGCTGCCCCGCGCAACCACTGATGCTTCCGTGGGTGGCGCCGGCGCATGCGCGCCGTTCATGCGCTGCTGGCGGGCATGGAAGGAATCCGCCGCGCCCTCAAATGTGTGCACAATCCGTCCGCCACGCCAAGGCTCGATAACGAAATTACAGCGGCCTTTCGCAAGTGGACAGACTCACTCAAGGGATCACGATCAAGCAGCAAGGCATCGAGACGGCGGGCGAGTTTTGCAATCACGGCGGTCTCCAAGCAGAGCCGGAAGTCTCGGACTTTTGCTGGCAAGGTGCTACCCAAGGCAACGAGCTCGGCGTTTTTGCAAAGGAGGTCGCGCAATACAAGCCGAAGCGCCGCCGGAGCTCTTGAGCACGCCAGGGCGCTCTCATCAAGCCCGCGCGCCGCAAGCGCATCGAGAGGAATATAAACGCGGTTAAGAATCTTGTAGTCTTTCGCGCAGTCCTGCAAATGATTGATGATTTGCAAGGCCGAGCAAAGCGCGTCTGACGCGGGCCAGGTTTCCTCGCTTTCGCCGTGCACGTCGAGGACAAAGCGTCCAACCGGGGCGGCGGAATAAGCGCAGTAGCCCATTAATTCGGACCAGTTTGCATAGCGATGTTTGATCGCATCCATGCGGAACGCATGCAAAAGATCAAGCGCGTGGCGGGCGGAAATCTTTCTCGCCGCGAGCTGCGAACGAAGCGGCCGCGCCGCCTCGATGTCATCGTTCTTCCCTAGAAGTGTTGCTTCGAAACGATCGAGCCAGCCAAGTTTTGCATCTGGAGAAAGAACCGGACTATCCGCAACATCGTCCGCGCCCCGCGCGAACCGGTAATAGGCGAGGATCACCGGCCGATGCCGCTTGGCGATGATGAAGGAGGCGACGGGAAAATTTTCCCCCTGATGCGTCTTCGAGGGAGCGGGTGGGAGATCGAGCGTCATCGCAAGCGGCCGCGATCTCGAAACCAGGCAAGGGCATCCGCGATCGCCTCCGCATAGGGCCGCGCCTTGTAGCCAAGCTCACGCTCTGCTTTTCGGGAGCTAAAGAACATCCGGTTTTTAGACATGCGCAAACCGTCAAAAGTGAGGAGAGGTTCGCGGCCTGTGACGTAGGCTTTGGCTTCCGAGAGAGCCGCGCAGGGATAAAGGAGCGGACGCGGCAAACGGATCCAGGGGGCGGGACGGCCGCACATTCTGGCAATCTCGTGCAGCAATTCTTCGAGCAGCACATTTTGGCCGCCCAAAATGTAATGCTCGCCTGGTTTGCCGTGGCGAAGCGCCGCAAGATGGCCCCTCGCAACATCATCGACATGGACGATATTAAGTCCTGTATCGACAAATCCCGGAATAGCACCGCACGCGGCCTCGATAATAACCCGTCCGGTCGGCGTCGGTTTATGATCACCGGGCCCGACTGGCGCCGTCGGATGAACAATAATCGCCGGCAGCTGGTTACGGCTAATCATTGCCTCGACGATTCGTTCGGCGGCGACTTTGCTTTTCTTGTAAGCACCAATCGCGCAAGATTCCGTCATCGGCATTGTTTCATCCGCTGGTTTGCCGTTTGCCGCGCAGGCGAGGGTCGCGACGCTACTCGTATAAACGATTCGCTCAACACCGTGCGCCAAAGCGGCTTCCATAAGGATGCGCGTTCCCTCACGATTTGTTGTCAAAATCTCGCTGGGATCGCGAGCCCAGAGGCGGTAGTCAGCCGCCGCATGGACCAAAAACCGGGCGTCCCGCATGGCGCGAGAAACGGCGGCCGCGTCGCGCATATCCCCCCGCACGATTTTAATGTCGAGCCCAGCGAGATTAATTTCCTTGCTGGCATCACGCAGCAAAGCCCGCACTTTGTAGCCTGATGCGGCCAGCACGCGCGCCACGGCAGAGCCCACGAAGCCCGAAGCTCCCGTTACCAACACCGTGTCGTTTGCCAAACGGCCAACCTCCATTCGAATTATGGGGCGCTCGTGCTCTCCGTGCCGCAGGAATATCCCAATTTATGTAGTTTCAGCAATCGGCTGTAATAGGTTAGAACCCACGCTTGCTTTGCGCCGATTGAGCCAAAAAACAGCGATAGGAATGCTATAGCCACGTCATGAACAAACCCGGACCTACGGCGGCAGAGCCCGCGACTTTGAAGACAGCCGATGTGCGCCTGCTCCTGCGGCTTGCTCCCTATTTTCTTCGTTATAAGCCGCGTATCGCCGCGGTGCTCGCCGCGGTGACGGCCGCTGCGGCGGCAACGCTCGCGGTGCCCCTTGCCATCCGCCGGATGATCGATTTCGGTTTTTCGGTGGAGAGCGCGAACCTCGTCAACACCTATTTCATCGCGCTGATCGGTCTGGCGGCGGCGCTGGCTCTGGCTTCGGGTGCGCGATTTTATTTCGTCACCACGCTCGGCGAGCGCATCGTCGCCGATTTGAGAAAGGATATTTTTCGTCACCTTTGCGGCTTTGACGCGGAATTCTACGATCATGCCCGCACCGGCGAGCTTCTCTCGCGGCTTACGGCGGATACGACGCAGATAAAGGCAGCTTTCGGGGCCACCGTGGCGCTGGCCTTGCGCAATTTCTTTCTATTTGTTGGTTCCATCGGCCTCATGCTCTACACGAGCCCGAAGCTTTCGATTGCGGTCCTCATAGCCATTCCTGTGATCGTTTTGCCGCTCGTTGTCGCCGGACGCCTGGTCCGCAAACGCTCGCGTGCCGCGCAAGACACCCTCGCCGAAGCGAGCGCCTATGCATCGGAGAGCCTCGGCGCGGTGCGAGTCATGCAAGCCTTTGGCGCCGAGGCCGCAGCCGCAAATCACTTCGGTGCGGCGGTGGAGGGGGCCTATTTTGCTGCTCGCAATGCCGCACGCTCTCGCGCGGCCTTAACGATCACGGTTATCTTTCTTGTTTTTGCGAGCATCGTCGGCGTTCTTTGGGTCGGCGCCCGCGAGGTGCTCGCGGGAAGCATTAGCGGCGGCCTTCTCTCGCAATTCGTGCTCTATGCGATTTTGGCGGCGAGCGCCTTGAGCGAGCTGAGCCAAGTCTGGGGTGAGCTTATTGCCGCCGCCGGTGCCGCCGACCGGATTGCCGATCTTTTAGCGGTGCAGCCGAAGATTGTCGCGCCGGCAAAGCCCGCCTTGCTGCCAACCCCTGGCCGCGGCGAAATTGTCTTCGAAAATGTTACCTTCGCCTATCCCGCGAGGCCGCGGGAACTGGCGCTCCGCAACCTGTCCTTCAAGATCGCACCGGGTGAAATGGTCGCGATCGTTGGGCCCTCGGGCGCTGGCAAGAGCACTTTGTTCCAGCTTTTATTGCGGTTCTACGATTGCTCTTCCGGCCGCATTCTGCTCGACGGCGTTGATATCAAAGAGGCCGAGCCGGCGAAGGTGCGCCAGCGGATTAAAAGCGTGCCTCAGGACCCCGTCATCTTCGCGGCCTCTCTTGCGGACAATATCCGTTACGGAGCAGCGGACGCCAGCGATGAAGCCGTTCAATATGCGGCCAAGCGCGCCGCCGCCGACGAATTTATCCGCGCTTTGCCGCGAGGCTACGCGACCCCCGCCGGCGAGCGCGGCATCACACTTTCCGGCGGACAGCGGCAGAGGATCGCCATTGCCCGCGCGGTTTTGCAAGAAGCGCCGGTCCTCCTGCTCGATGAGGCAACTTCGGCACTTGATTCCGAGAACGAGGCGGCCGTGCAAGCAGCGCTCCAAAAAGTCATGTCGGAAAGGACAACGCTCGTGATCGCGCACCGCTTGGCAACCGTCATCGAGGCCGACCGTATCCTGGTGCTCGATGGCGGCCGTTTAGTCGAAGAGGGCACCCATAAAACGCTGGTTGCCCAAGATGGCCTTTATGCCCGCCTCGCCAAGCTGCAATTCGAAATCAACGGTGAAGCTCCGCAGGGCGACGCGAAAAGTGCGGCGGAATGGGCTTAAAGCAACGCTTTACTCGGCGTATCCGTTTGCCTATGGCAAAGGCCGAGCGGCGCTTGGTACCGCTCTTAACGGAGTCGATCTTAAAGAGAGAGAGGCAGCGATGAATTTTGTCAGAATCTTGCTCGCGGAATTTCTCGGAACTTTCTGGCTCGTGTTTGGCGGCGTTGGAAGCGCTTTGATTGCCGCCGCTTTTCCTGACCTTGGGATTGGGTTCGTCGGCGTTGCCTTCGCCTTCGGCCTCACCGTGCTAACCGGAATCTATGCCTTCGGGCCTATCTCGGGCGGGCATTTTAACCCGGCCGTGACCTTTGGCCTTTGGACAGCTGGGCGCACACGAACGCTGCGTGTGTTACCTTATATCATCTTACAAGTGGCCGGTGCGATCGCTGCGTCTTTCCTGCTTAAATGGATCGTCGAAGGTCATCCGGGATTTGAAATTGGGGCGTTCGCTTCAAATGGTTTTGGCGAGCTTAGCCCCGGCAAATACACGCTCGAGGCCTGCGCTGTAAACGAGTTCACCGTGACGTTCTTCTTTGTCCTCGTGATCATCGGTGCAACATCACCTCTGGCGCCCCCGGGTTTCGCTGGTCTTGCAATCGGGCTCGCGCTGACGCTCATTCACCTTGAGGCGATTCCCGTGACCAACGCGTCCGTCAATCCGGCACGCAGCACTGGACCGGCGCTAATTGCGGGTGCCGCCTACATCAAGCAGCTTTGGCTCTTTTGGGCGGCTCCTCTCGCGGGCGCTTTCGTCGCTGGCATTATCGGCCGGATTCTTTTCAGCGAGGCCTCGCAAAGATGAAGCAAAGGCAAGGGCGGTTTCGCCTGCTGCCCTTGCCCAAGCCATCAAAAAGTCATGCGCAGGCTCAAAATCCAGGCGTGGTTATAAAGCGGTGTCAGAGGGTCCGTTATGGCATGCTCCGGCACCACCGCGACTTGATAGGCGATGCCGAAGTTGAACCTTATGCGTTTATAAATCTCAAACCGGCCAAGCATGATGCCGGGGCCCACAAGCAGTTGGTTGCGGGCTGCGCGTTCACCACTGGTCCATTGCGTATCGTTGAGCGCGAACTCGGGCCAGAAATAATCGAGCAGGTGGTATTGCAACGTCACGCTCGTCAAAAGCGTATTGCCGACGTGGTTTCGTTCATCGGTCGGCAGCGTATAGGACACCGTTCCCTGAACATCGAAATCACCAAAGCCGATTCCCCCCGCGATCGTTGGCGTGACGATCCACGCCGGCCTATTGGTGAAGGCGGTTATGCCGGTTGGCGCTTGAAAACCAAGAAATGCGCTCAGGATGTAATTGCCATTTTCCTCTTGGCGCTGAGGATGCGCTGCTTGATCGTGACGAAATTTCCATCGAGAAATCCTGTCGCGGGCATGACCTTGCTTGTTCCTTGGGGAACTCGTTGCTCAAAACCAGGAACATTGATCAAAATCTCGTTTGTTAAGGTCGGGATGAGCTCCAACCCCTTTCCCGCGAAGTAATTATTGATCTCGGCCCCATTTTGCGTGAATTCCTGATACTGGTCGTAGCGAAACTCTTGCTCGAAGCGGGCCGTTACCGTGGTGATTGGGGTCATCCAGTGCGGCTGGCTTGCCTGGGCCTCGTTGGCGCGATCGAACCAATGCAGGAAATAGTCGGTGATTGGATCGGTCGCAGCAGGGCCGGGCTCTGGTGGCGGTTGCAGCGGAGCGCTATCCGCCGCATGAGCGGGCGCAGCTGCTTGACCACATGCCGCGAGCACCAAAATGGCCGCTAGGCAGCGCGGTTTATCGGTTTTTGGTTTCCTTTCGCCCATAGCTTCGACCTCGCGTTTGAAGGACTCGGCCACTACCCGCAACCGTTATGAAATGTGATTATATAGCGTATCCTTGGGCCGCTGCTTTGGTAATTCTTGCCGATCGAGAAATTAAGCGGGTAGCCGTTGCAGAAAAAACACAGGCGCAAGAGCTTTCTTACCCCTTCGCCTGAAAAAACTGGGCAATGCGGCCAGAGCTTTCGGGAAAAGCAGTAGCGCTTTTCAACAGTTCGCGAGCATGCTTTTTGACGTGAGCCGCGCCCGTTGCGGAACCATTTGGGTTCCTTTACAAGGGCGCCAAATTGAGGTGCGCGATGGCTGACGAAGGATCAGAACTGGGCAACAAAGACACCGAGGCCCCTTCTGGGCTGGATCCGCCTCAGCCGGATTCCACTTTTCCCGGCCAAGCACCAGATGAGGCGCCGGTTGCCGCCGCCGAAGGAGTGGGAGATCCGGAAGCAGAAGCGGCGGGCTCGCATTCCAATATGCGCCAGAAAGAGTCGTTGAATGCAGGCAGTAGTTCGGTACCGAGCGAAGCCTTGCATTCCGCAGCGCCGCCACCGCGACGCGGTTCGCGGTTTTTTGCTCACGCCGCGACAGCCCTTGTGGGCGGCCTCCTCGGCGTAGGCGGATCTTATAGTCTTCGCTATCTTGCGCCCGTTCCAGCCCCGCTAAGCGGCGAGAGTGAAGATCGCTCCGCCCCGTTGAGTGCGCGGCTCGACGCGGTTCAAAATAAACTTGATGCCGTTCAAAATAAAAGCGAGGCGTTTTCTCGCGATATCAGTGATCTAAAGGCAGGCCTAAGCAACGCTGAAAGTGCCGCAAATAAAGCGGCGGAGCGCGCGAACGCGGCCGAATCTGGGCTGGAGGAAGTCCAAAAAAATAGCGCTTCCCATCCGGAAGAGCCGGCGGCGGCCGCAACCGCCGCTGAGATGCCAGATCTTGGACCCTTGAATAGCCGGCTGAATAGGGACGAACAAAAGCTTGCTTCGCTGGAAGCGGCACTTGCCCAGCCGAAAGCGGAGTTCCGTGCCGAGCCCCAAGAGCGGGAAGCGCCAGCGGCGCGGCAAGAGGCGCGAGCCCAAGCCATCGCAACCGTGGCTCAGGGCTTGCTGCTCGAAGCCGAGGCGGGACGCCCTTTCTCGCAAGAAGTTGCGGCGCTCGAACACCTCGGAGTGCCGGCCGAATCACTCGCGCCCCTGCGAGCGACCGACGCCGAAACCTTGCCGAGCGAACATGAGCTTGCCAAACAGTTCGCCGCGCTCGCGCCGGCAGTCATCGCCAGCGATAAGGCTAAGCAGCCGAATGCCGAGGAGAATTTTTTGGACCGAGTGACGCGCCACGCCAAGGATTTGGTGCATATTCGGCGCGAGGGTGAGGACGCCGATGTCGAGGGCGTCGTCGAGCACATCAGCCGCGAACTCGCCGATCACGACCTCGAGGCGGCCTACAAGCTATGGACACAATTGCCGGATACCGCCATCGCCGCTTCCCAAAGCTGGGGGGAGGTGGCAAAAAAGCGGCTCGATGCCATCAGCGCCGCAAGGTCGATCGAAACTGACGCCCTTTCTGTCCTTGGCACGACCAAACAATAATCAACTGCCCGCCGCGGCCTTATCAAAGCTAGCGTGAGAGAGATATGCTCCGGGTCCCGCTGTTCCTGCTTCTTCTTATTATCTTGGCTATCGGCGAGGCGTGGCTTGTCGACCGTCCCGGCGAGATCAGCCTTTCATGGCAGGGCTACCGGATACATACATCGCTGCTCGTCGCGCTCACTGCTCTTACCGCGGCCATTGTGGCGCTGTTTTTATTATGGAGCGGGATCCGGTTCGTCTTGCGACTCCCTCCATCGGTGTCTGGTGCTAGCAGGGCGCGCCGGCGCGAGCGAGGTTATGCGGCGCTCTCGCAGGGGATCATTGCGGTTGGCACGGGCGATACGAGGCGCGCTCTCAAAGCGGCGGCGGAGGCGCAAAGGCTTATCCCCAATGAACCCCTGGCGCTGCTCTTAAGGGCAGAGGCTGCTCAGCTGGCTGGTGATCATCCCGCGGTTGAGACTACCTTCAAGGCCATGACGCAGCGCGAGGATATGCGCCTTCTTGGCTTTCGCGGCCTGCACGCCCATGCGCACCGGCGCGGGGATCCCGATGCGGCTCATGAATTCGCCACTGCCGCGCATGGTATCGCCGCCCTGCCGTGGTCCGCGAGCGCCGTGGTCGAAAAGCATGTGATGGCCAAAGACTGGCAGGGCGCCGCGGACGCGCTCAACAAAAGCGGCAATTTATTGGACAAGCCATCCAAGGACCGGCAGAGCGCCGTCTTGGCGACCGTGATTGGTCTCGAAAAGGAAGAAAATGACCCGCAAGAGGCGCTGCGGCTTGCGCGCGCTGCCGTTAATCGCGCGCCTAGCCTCGTCCCCGCCGTTGCCCTCGCGGCCCGCCTCCTCGGACGCCAAAGCCAAACCCGCCGGGCCTTGAAAATGATCGAGGCGGCGTGGCCTTTAGGCCCACATCCCGAACTCGCCAAGGACTATTTGGAGCTACTTCCGGAACAAACGCACGCGCAACGTCTCGAGCGCGCGCGGCGGCTCGCCAAACTTGCCTCGCGTGATCCCGAGAGTCTTATGCTCGTGGCAAGGGCCGCGATCGCCGCCGGAGATTACAAGCTTGCTCGCGATACCATGCTGCCCCTGATCCAAAGGAACGAGCGGCCCACAGTGCGAATGTGCCTCCTTATGGCTGAACTTGAGGAGGCAGAGCATGGGGAATCTGGCTTTTCGCGCGATTGGCTCGCGCGCGCGACACGGGCGCCGCGTGACGCAACCTGGATCGCCGGCGCCGTCATGTCGGATCAGTGGCTGCCAGCCGTGCCCGGCACCGGAAAGCTCGATGTCTTTGTTTGGCAAAAGCCGGACGAAAGCCTGCGCGCAAAGAACGAGGCAGACGACGCGATCTTCCGGCCAGTCTCCCTACCGCCCACCGAGGAGCCCCCTCTAATCGAAAAGTGGCGCCCTGCCATTCCGGGCCCAGGCGCCGACAACGCCGCGAGCGAGGCAGCGTCAAGCTCAGCTGGCAACTCCCCTGACAATCCCCATGAGGAACAACCAACCGGCCCCATAAATATGCCTGCTCCGGTAGGCCCAGGAGCAACCGGCCAAAATTAACGAGCTGGTTTTAAATACTGGTCGCCAGAGCCTGCTTGGCGACCGCCCATAGCGCGACCTTATACGCATCCATGGCAAAACGCTCTTCGAAAAGGCGGCGGGTTGCAGATTCCCGCCTTTCGCCCAATCGAGGGTTTTTGTAAATGCGCTCCATTGCGCGCGCGAAGGATAAGGCATCCTCCGCCACCTCGACATTGGGCAAGGCGCGCGCATCTACTCCGAGGCCGCGAAATGCGAGCGGCGTTGCAACAAGGGGAGCGCCACAAGAGAATGCTTCTATTGTTTTTATGGAAATCCCGTGGCCTGCCGTAGCCGGTAGCAGAACCGCCGAGGCGTTCCGGTAGGCATTATTCAGCTCGTTTGCGTCGACCCTGCCGGTAAAGCGATCCCTGTGCTCGCGATAGAGCGGTCTTGCCCGCGACCGAATTTCCCTGTCGACATTGCCAAGGATACGCACGGGAAGGTCTCGTGCGTGAGGCCAGACTTCCTCCAAGAACCACCGCACTCCGGCAAAATTTGGATAATTAGCACTCGCAACTATGAGAAGATCGCCACCGCCCTGCCCTGGCGGCACCGCCGCTACCGCCGGGTAAAGAAGCGTGTGCCGGTGTGAAGGCAGGAGCCCTTGGAACGTTGAAAACTCTTCGTCGTTGAGATGAATTAAAAAATCGGCCGCCCGCATTGCATCAAGCTCGATGGCGAGCATTTCATCAAGCCCGCTCAATGGCGGCAATCGCACACGCACGTGATTGCTTAAGGCATATTGGCGAGCTTGCAGGTCATGCGTCTCAAGGAGAATGGGGCACGCAGTGCGTTCGCGCAGCGAAATCGCGGCAGGCATCGAGAAGAAATGATTGCAATGGATGAGATCGATCTTCAGGGATGCTGCTGTCGGCAATCGTGCCTGCCGTCCAATCTCCAGCCGCATCGCCGCCTCGTTCCCGTGCAGCCATTGCATGGCCGCGCCGAGAAATCCGCGGCTTAAAATCCGTTGCCAAGGCATGCCACAGAAAAGGCGGATGTGTGCCGGAAGGTCGTTTGACCTATTGAGATAAACGCGAGCGACGGACGATTGCTCGGTGCAACCTGGAGTATCGGCGATGGCAAGCGAGATGACCGTTGCCCCCAAGGAGCGATAAGCGCGTGCCTGCGAGACAAACACTTGATGGCTGCCGCACGAGTGCCATGCCGGGTGCACAATCGCGACCGTTTGCCCGGCGAGCGGCGAGCCAAGAGAAGCTGCCAGATGCTCAGCCTTTCTGGTGATATAGCCGCGGGAGGCGCGCCTTTCTTTTGTTTTTGGCCGGTGATCGCGGTAAAGCTTCGGCTTGATCGAAGAACCCTCCTCACGCTACACGCTGGCTTCGTATTTTGCCGACGAGCTCAACTGCGCTTGCTTGCAAGTCTAATATGTGAATCTCAACATAAATGGAAAACTTAAGAACCCTGCCTAAGAAATATGGGATGGCGGTTATAGCCAACGATAAAGTCATTAATTGGCTTCTGCCTTTTCTCGAAAGTTATATGGCAACTAATGCGGCGACACCGCTCTATATCATCCCCTATGATGATAATATTAATTTAACCCGGCAAGCGGCGGATGTTTATGGCGCGCGCATCGCCGAGCCTGATAGTGCCGATCTCGATGCCCTCGCCAAACGCCTTTACCCGCTATTCCCCGGGCACAGGCGAAGGATGCGTAAGTTTTTATGCCTCGCATTGCCCCTTGATGAAGTGGTTTATCTGGATGCGGATATTATTTTATTTCGCGATTTTTCCAAAATGTTCGGCCTGCTCCAGCCAGGGAAGGCGGATCTCATTGTTGCCGCTCCGACAAATGATTATGTCTACAATAAGAAGCGTGAGAACTATGATTTCCTTCGGCATGTGAATTTATTCAACGATGGATTTTTTGTCGCCTCGAAGGAGATCCTGAGCTTGAGGGATTTTCACAATGTCATTGAACAGAATGAGGCGATTTTTCATGAAGTTCGGCAACGCGGCATGCTATTTGCGCAACCCGTGACGAATTTCGTCGCGCATCGACTCGGGTTGAAAATCGCCACCTTACGCGATTGCATTCCTGGCGCCTCGGGCGAAAGCTTTTATAGGGCCGAGGGCGTAACCTTCGATGAAAAGGGTCCGCGCGACGTTTTTAAAGATGAAATTTATTTTGCGCACTGGGCCGGTGCCGTTAAAATGCCGAGCCGCCGCGCTTTCGACGCGGCCTGGCGGCATTTCGCCAATGAGGCAACCAAACGGATGAAGTTACACTTATCCGTTCCCGAAGCGGAGCGGGTCAAACTTTAAATTTCAGTCGCTATTCGATGCCGCGCCTTTTATTCCTATATTTTTCAAAAAGGATTGCGGCTGCCTCGCTGATGATCGCGGCCGGCCTTTGCATTCCTGTCGTTCTCGCCTCTCTCTTCCATGATCTGCCACCAGCCGCCCTACGCGGCGGGCTGCTTGTTCCTGCCCTCCTCGGCACGCTCCCGACTGTTCTCTACATCGCTTTGCCGATGGCTGTCGGGGTGGCGGTTGCTCTTGAATTCGCGCGGATGTCGGCCGAGGGAATGGTCGCGGTCCTTTACTCTTTACGCTTGTCGGTCTGGGCTGTTACCCTTCCACCTGCCTTCGTCGCTATTTTGGCAGCCGGCATAGGATACTGGCTCTCTTCTTTCTTTGCCCCAGCTCATGTCGGCGAGATGCATGATGTCATTTACGTTATTCGAAATTCGATGAATCACCGGATGCTCGAACCCGCCCAGTTCTACACTTTGGACAATGGCATGAAGACGCTTTATTTTCGTAGCTGGCGTTCCGCTGACGTGGTTTCCGGCCTGTTTATCCATGAGCGCCTGCCCGAAAAAAGCGAGGAACGGACGATCACTGCCGCCGCCGCGGAGTTTCGCCGTAACCCGAGCGGTGTTGTATTAATCATGAGCAATGGTTCAATCGAAACAGCACCAAGCGATGGCTCCAAGGTGACGACGGCGCACTTTGACGAATATGCGATGCCCATCACCATGCAGGGCTCCGCTGGTTTGCCGCAGCGCGATTGGCGCGGCGTCTTCGAATGGCCATTCGCGGAATTCTTCGAAGAGAAACCCTCTCCCGAGATGTTCCCTCGCCTTTATGGGGAATGGATGAGTGAAGCGGCTAAACGGTTTGGCATCCCAATTCTCGCCCTCACGCACGCCTTGCTGGCAATTGGGCTCATCCTCAGCCTTGCGCCGGCAAGCGGCCGAAGTCCTGCCTCGACAGCCACGACGCTATTCGCAATCCCGTCAATCCATGTCGGCGTTCTTATCTCCGCGGAGACACTCGTGCGGCACAATCCACACCTAGTTTTCATCGTCGCAATCGCCATCTTGGCCGAGTTCACGGCCGCTCTCGTTCTCATTGCGCGGCAAAATGCCATGTTTCCCGAGCTAGAAGAACGCGCGGCGCCTGCCTCCTGACGCGATTGGCTACAGCGTCTCAGCGAGCGCTGCTTCTGGATTCTCTTCAATCGACCGCCGGTAATGCAGAATGATTTCATCGGGGGGGCCGAGGCCACGCACGAGCCCATTCTCGATCCAAATCACTCGGTCGCAAAGCGTTGAGAGAGTCGAAAGATCATGGGAAACCACAAGCAAAGTGCCGTGCTTTGCGAAATTCTCAATGAAAGCATCGCATTTCGAGACGAACGCCTCATCGCCAACAGAGAGGGCTTCGTCGATGATAAGTATATCCGCGTCCGCGTGCGCGCAAACAGCAAAGGCGAGGCGCGATGTCATGCCGCTCGAATAGAGCTTCACTGGCTGATTGAAAAATTCTCCGATGCTGGCAAATTCGGCGATCGCGGCAAGCCGTGCCTCCACGGTGGCCCGCCGCATGCCAAGGATCGCGCCGCCAATGAGGGCGTTTTCCCGGCCGGTCAGTTCGTGATCAAAGCCAGCGCCGAGCGCAAGAATTGGCGCCACGCGGCCTTCGACCTTCACCTTTCCATGGGTCGGCAATGTGATCCCGCAGATGACTTGTAGAAGCGTTGTCTTGCCGGCGCCATTACGGCCGATAATGCCAATTCTTTCCCCGCGCCTTACCTTAAAGCTAATGTCCCGTAAAACCCAGTGTTGGTGGTAGAACTGCTTCCAATGCCCCAAAAGCGCCTGCTTGAGCTGATCGTTCCGATGCATGTAAAGCTGATACGCCTTACCGACGCGGTCGCAGTTTATAACAATATCAGATGACATCGACGAAAACGGCCTTGTACTGCATGAAAAAGCGGTAAGCGAAAAAAAATGCGGCAAGGGACGCCAGCACCGTTGCGGAGAACAAGAGCAAATCGGGGCAGCGGCCCAAGATCAGAAGATCGCGCGCCATTTCGACGTAATTGCCAACCAAATTCAGATGCAAATAAATGCGCAGGTGAGGCGGCACGTCGTCGATTGAGTAGAAGATTGGCGTCGCAAACATAAGCACGGGAACGATCGAGATCATAAGATGGGCGACGTCCCGGGTGAACGACCCCAGCGCCATAAGAAACCAGCAAGTCCCGAGCAAGAATAAGAAAAACGGCACGGCAATCACGGGCAAAAGAAGACTCGCAAGCGGCAGGCGAAACGTCAGAAGCAGTTCGAAAATAAGAAGAACACCGAGACTTATTAAAGCGTAAACGGTGGCGCGGATCGTCGCCGTCCATGCTAGGGTTTCACTTGGAAAAATGGACTTCTTGATGACACCCGCGTGCTCGTGGAGAAGCGAAGGCGCGCGATAGGCGAGCTCGCTAAACAGGTTGAAAACAATCAACCCGACAAAAATTGACAAAGCGTAACTGCCAAAACTCGCTCCCTTGGCCGAAGCGGGAACGCCGACGGCGTGCGAAAAAATCACGGTGTAGGCCGAGAGCATCACGAGCGGCCCGAATATGGCCCAGACCCAGCCAAGAATGGTGCCACGAAAGCGAACCGCCAACTCGCGCCGGACCACGGCCCGGATCAATTCTCTATATTGCCAGGCGTTTAGGAAGGGTTTGAGGAGATTCATCTTGCGTGGGCTCAGCGCCGAATGAAGAGGCAGAATCGGCGCCGATGTAGACCAGTTTGAGCTGCCGCCGTCAACGTCCGGCGGCTTTTTGGCTGCCGCGGACCAAAAGTGCCAAAGCTTCAATGGCGGTGTCAAACCCTTCCTTTGGAGCCAAAGAGGCGGCCAAGCAATGCCGCCCCCTCCAAGGCCGAAAGGATGAGCTTCGCTTGGCTGGCGGGGTGCATTTCTCCTCTCAAAGTGCCGTTTGCGATGCCAGATTCGACAGCATGCTGTAACCAAACGAGGTGCCGCCCGAAGAATTGCGCAATTCCTTGCTGTAGCCTCTGGGGCAAGATGTCACGCTCTCCCGCCATGACGCCACAAAGACAACCCCAACTCTGGGAGCTCCCTTCCAGGGAGAGTTTGCGTAGGCCATGATCTGGCGATTCCAGAAGGATAGCTCCGTCATTTAGCGAAAGCGCGGCCGCATAGCGCGCCGCGTAAGCTTCAATGAGCGCAACGCCGAGATCTTCCTTCGTCGGAAAATGATGGTGGATGGTCGCCTTGCTGATATCCAGCGATTCGGCAGACTCCGCGTAGCTGAAGCCCGCATAACCATGGGTCCGCGCGAGCATCTCGACCTCGGCAAAGAATGCGCGCCCGAGTCTTAAACCGCCATGTTTTCTCCACTTGCCCCTCGCCATCCGCTCTAATCGTTGACGGCAAAGACTCAACCAACTAGTGGGTAGATCCTTCACGCGAAGAAGGCAAACACAGTGGGTGGCGGTGGTCAAGCTGAAAAAGGGCTTGAAGAGAAGCTACTTGCTGGCGGCGGGTTGTGGCGGCCGGCCACGCAGTGGGTTGGAGCGAGCGGAACCAACCGGCGAACCTTTCTTGCCGGCGGTTTCTGCCTCTGCTGCTTGCCGGCCGCGACTCACGCCGGCACCGCGCCCTCCTTCGCGGTGGAGGAGATTGCCCCGGGCATTCACTTCCGGCGGGGAGTTGACGAAGATGCCTCGCACGACAACGGCAATGCGATCGCGAACATCGGTTTCGTCGTCGGCAAGGCAGGCGTGCTGGTCTTAGACCCAGGCGGCTGCCTCGCCGACGGCGAGAGACTGCGCGCCGGGATCGTCAAAACCACAAGCCTGCCGATCAAATATGTGGTCATGAGCCACGTCCATCCCGACCACATTTTCGGCGCGTGCGCTTTTTTGTGTGATAGCCCGGTTTTCGTTGGCCACGCGCGACTCAAGGACATGCTGCATGAGCGCGGCGCCTATTACCGCGAGAAATTGCAGGCGCTGTTAGGACCAGAGCAAGCCGCGGAGATCGTCATGCCAGGGATGGAGGTCGCTGTCCAAGCCGAAATCGATCTCGGCGGGCGCACCCTCGAGGTAACGGCGCACGAGCCGTCACACACAGTCTGCGACTTGAGTTTATTCGACAAAACGACGGGCGTGCTTATGGCCGGCGATTTGCTCTTTATTGGGCGTATCCCCGCACTCGATGGCAGCTTGCGCGGGTGGCTCAAGACTCTGGATAAGTTGACGGGAACCGGCGCCTCTCGCGTCGTCCCAGGTCACGGGCCCACGGCGGCCGATTGGCCTTCGGCGGCAACGCCACTTAAGCGCTATCTGGCAACTCTCGAACGCGATACGCGGCAGGCCATCGATCGCGGCATCGGCCTTGACGAAGCCGTCAAGCAGGTAGCGAGTTCCGAACGCGGCGCGTGGACACTTTTTGACGAGTATAATGCTCGCAACACCGCCGAGGCCTATCGGGAGCTTGAGTGGGAATGAGGGTGCGGAAGGAGCACGCGGATGAACCGTTTCTACATTGCGGCCGCGAGCATGTTGCTCATTGGAACGGCGGTAGCGCAAAACGGCGATGCGGCGCGGGCGGCGCGCTGGCAAGACCTTGCGGAGGCTATTTTCGGGGCTCGCGAAATTCTTCCGGGAGCCGCCAAAATCGACCTCGAAGTCGCTGACCGCGCGGAAGACGCCGCGCTCGTCCCTGTGACGATCCGCGTAGAGAACCCCCGCGACATAAATGGGATTTATCTCATCATTGACAATAATCCGGCGCCGCTTGCCGCGCATGCCACTTTTGGGCCGGCCGGCAATGCCGAAAGCCTAAAACTGCGCGTCCGCATCGATCAGTATACCGACATGCATGCAGTTGAAGAGACAAAGGATGGCGCGCTTTACGAGACGCACCGTTTCGTCAAAGCCTCTGGCGGCTGCTCAGCGCCTTCTGGCTCCTATGATTCAGGGGCGCTCGCCTCGATTGGACAGATGAAGCTGCGTGTCTTTAGCGACGCTACCGGCGCGCCTTCGCACGAAGCGCAGCTTCTCATCCGGCACCCGAACTATAATGGCATGCAAAAGGATCCAGCGACGCAGGGGTACACCCCCGCCCGGTTCCTTAAAAGCGTCGATATTAACGTCGGCGGCGAGCGCGTCCTCCAGCTTGATAGCGATATCTCACTCGCCGCGGACCCAGCAATCACTTTCAAAATCAGCGACAAGGCCAAGGGCAAGCTAAAGGTAGAAGCACGCGATAGCGATAACGCCGACTTCATGCAGGAATTTGAACTTGGTCCTGGAGGCAGCTGATGCAAATCAGGATCCGCAGCTTGGTATTTTTCATTGGGTGCATGTTGGCCCCGATCACCCGCGCCGAGGTGCCGGAACCAAAGGGCTACTTTATGGGGCCCCTCCATGGCGAAGTTCCGACGACGCTCTCAGGTGCCAAAGTCATCCATTCGGACGAACTTGCAGGGATTCAAGCCGCGGGCCGCGCTATTCTGATCGATGCGGCAAGCATGCCCCACCGGCCCGATAACCTAGCGCCCGACACCATTTGGAAACCTTTGCCGCATGAAAACATCGCTGGAAGCATCTGGATCCCGGGCATCGGCGAAGGCGATATTAAAAAAAATTTAGAAGCGTACTTTCGCGAACGGCTCGCCGTGCTCACGGGCCATGACCTCAGCCGCCCTCTCGTCTTCTATTGCCATCCGAATTGCTGGGCGAGCTGGAACGCCGCCAAGCGCACGCTCACTTACGGTTACCGCAATGTTATGTGGTATCCGGAAGGCGCCGAAGGCTGGCGGGATGCTGGCCACAAACTTATGACGGCCGAGCCGGAGCCTTTGTCCCAAGCTGGCCCTTAACTTGCCCTGTTCGGGCCGCTCCACCCAAACCCGCCATGCGGCGGGCTTTGGGCGTGACCAGCAGGATGAGATGCAAGGCCTATCCTCCGCCGTAATACCATCATCTTGGTAATGTTATAAGCTGACGCGCCTCAAGCCGTGCTGGACTGCTCCGGAAGGGTCAAACCTTACAATGCGTTTTCATTCGATTTTTATCGCCAGCCATTGGATCTTGGCTTTTCTGATTGCCGCGTCGCTTGGACTTGGCTGGTACGCCAAATTTATTCCAAGAACAAACAATGAGCTGCGCGATTTTATATTTGAATTTCATACATCGCTCGGCCTGACGAGTGCGATAGTTATCCTTGTTATGGCCGTCGCGAGGGTTGCGTATAAGCCGCCTCCGCTGTCAGAGGAATTTTCGCGCTGGCAGAAAATATTATCATCCGCATCGTCCGTGCTTTTGTACATCTTGATCATTGTGATGCTTATGAGCGGATACGTGCGAGCTGCCTACAGTTCGACGCCGGTGGAGTTCTGGGGCGTGAATATCCCGAGCTTAGCCGCGGCGGACCGGCCGTTTTCTGACCTCCTGGGAGGTTTCTGGGGCGCACCTTTGCGGATGTTGGGGGCAGAGATAACTTGCGCCGAGCTTTCTGGATTGGTTCACAGTGCCACCGCCTTTGCACTGGCCGGCTTGATCGTTATCCACATCGGTAGCACGGCCGTAAACTCATTCCGGTTTCCTGGTGCTGGCGGGATGCTGACCCTTCGCCCGCCCGAACTGCCCTCTCGGGAACAACTTCCACCTCAGCCCGCATTCCCCGCGGGGCAACGGTTGGCAAACGATCTGCGCCTTTTTGGCTGGCTTGGATTTTCGCTCCAGCTGACCTTCGCGATCGTCACGGCGCTGTTATTGGAATTTGCAACATCGGGGCGTGCCTTCAGCCCGAGCGTCGCAGGTTTTGGGGATGCTATCTATTGGGGAATCGATGGATTTTTGCTTCTTTTGCTCGCGGTTTGTGTCGCATTCTATTATACAAGGGCCGCGTGCCATATCCGTTCTGCCCCCCGCTCTTATTTTAGCAAGACCAGCGTGCGGGCGTTCTGGTTTCTGCTTGCCGGTCTTCTTTTAGGTCTTCTCGGGATATTAATCTCTTTTACCGGTGTTGCTCTCAGCATCTCGCTCTTGATTGCAAAGACCGTCTCGCAACCTCCCGGGATCGCAATTACTGACCCGAGTAAGATTGTCCGCGCCCTTGATGTATTCGTTCTTTTGGTAAATTTTCTTTTGCTTATGTCCCACTTCATGGGCTCAGGTATTGCCCTCTGGCTAGTCCGAAGCGCGTCACGAGCACGATTCAGATACATCTCTGGCGCACAATAGCGGGGCACAGTGCTCCGCGAACCGCGAATTGAGAGCCGAAGACTCTCACTCGAACCTATTGACAGTCCGCCAGCGGGCGGTTGTTACACTTGGCTGCAAGCAGAGGCGGCCAACAATATATTCGACCGCGAGCTCCCGCCGCTTGTCTGAGGTGAGCACAGCGGTGACTTCAACTTTACCGGTATCTTCGATATCGTTGCTTTCGAGTTCGCGCAGATGCAGGTCGCTGACACCGAACCCCTGCACAAGGAGAGCCCGGACTTGCGCCTCGTCGACGCCACGGCAGGTGACATTGACGACATAGGAGGTCTCCACCTCGGCCGTCTCCATTGACTGACGGTTGATTAACGACACGAGCGGCCTTAGCACGAGATTGACGCCAACGATGAGGCCGGCCGCGAGAACCGCATGCGGCCAATGGCCAGATCCCGCAAGCAGGCCAACCGCCGCCGAACACCAGAGGGTCGCGGCAGTGTTCAAGCCACGTACATTCAAGCCTTCCTTCCAAATGACCCCGGCGCCAAGAAATCCCACGCCCGAGACGACTTGCGCCGCAACCCGCGTCGGACTCGTATCGGAGAATTGCCCCTCGAAGACGACGAAAATCGCGGCACCGAGCGAGACAAGCGTGTTCGTTCGGAGCCCCGCGAGGCGCTGCCGCCATTGGCGCTCGAAACCGATGACGCCACCAAGCGCAAGCGCAAGCAACAAGGCGGCCGCGTCTTTTTGGAATGCGGCGTCAAGGAAAGGCGGCATGACAATCACCCTCTGGGTAGAACCGCTTATGGTCCTTGCCAATTGTACAGGAAAGCGCCCTCAGATCGGTGTTTTCGCTCTGCAAAAACGCGGCATACGGAGCGACCGGGGGAAATCTCTTGTGACGGCGCTGGGTTCATAATATGACAATACGATGACAGTTTCGCCACATGCTATTCCTTTAGGTGTAGCTAAATAGATCGGATTTTGAGAACTTATGCCTCGGTTGAGGCTGCATAGCAAAAGGACTCGATCGTGATGAAGCCATCTGCGAATGAAGTTCCTTCTCGAGACCTCCCCCGCCGGCAGCGGTACGCAGGGGGCCAAGATTTAAGAAAATCGACCGCGCGCGAAACGCACGCTCAATGTCCATCCGCCGCGAGCCGCGATGCCGTCGCCATTCTCGCTGAAACCGATGGCGCGCGCATCCCGGAACTCGTCCCCATTCGCTATGAGCGAATGCTGCAGTCACCCTTTACTTTCTTGCGCGGCGCCGCCGCGGTCATGGCATATGATCTTTCGAAGCTGCCCCAGGCGGGCGCTCATGTACAAGCCTGCGGCGATTGCCATCTCATGAATTTCGGCGCGGTCAATACTCCAGAAGGGCGCGTCCTCTTTGACATCAATGATTTCGACGAGACTCTCCCGCATGTGGATTTCACCGTTGATGTAAAGCGGCTCTGTGCCAGCGTCGCAGTCGCCGCTCTCGATGCAGGCATGACCGAGAAGAAAGCTCTTACTCTGGCAAAAAGTACGGTTGAGTCTTACCGGCTTTTTATGCTTGAGCTTGCGGAAGAGACCCCGCTCGAAGTCTGGTATACGCGCATGGATGTCGATCGGGAGATCAAGCGCATCGCTGATGTCAAACTTCGCGAAAGCGTACGCGGTATCCTGGTCAAACAGAAAAAAAATCTCGCGAAAGACGACAACTTTCCTCATCTCGCGACAAAAAAAAACGGCCCGCCACGCATCGAGGATCGGCCGCCTCTCATTTATCATTTCGATACACCGGAAACGAAAGAATACAAGCTTCATGCGCACGCGGCCTTCGCGAGTTACGAAAGTTCTTTGCTTCCTGAGCGGCGCTCGCTCGTGGAGCGCTATGAACTCAAAGACATAGCATTCAAGGTCGTCGGCGTTGGCAGTGTTGGGACTTTTTGCGCCGTTGGCCTCTTCATGACGGCGGACGGCGAGCCTTTGTTCCTGCAAGTCAAACAGGCATGGGAGTCGGTCCTTGAAAAAATTGTCCCGCCAGCCACACCCTTCTCTCATCAAGGTTGCCGTGTCGCCGAAGGCCAGCGGGCCATGCAGGCTGCCAGCGATATTTTTTTAGGCTTTACGGAAGACCGGAAGACTGGCCGGCAGTTCTATATCCGTCAGCTTAAGAACCGCCACCTTGGATCCATCGCCCAGATCATCGAAGGCAGAGCGCTTGATGCCTATGCATCGCTGTGCGGCCGAACCCTTGCGAGGGCGCATGCGCGCAGCGGCGATGCAACGCTGATTGCTGGCTATATGGGGAAATCGGAGGCGTTCGATGATGCCATCGCATCCTTTGCGATGGCATATGCCTCGGTCTCTAAAGAAGATCACGCGCGCCTCAAAGCCGCGCGCAACACAAAATCCGACACCCTTGCCGCTGAATGAAATTTTTCGGGTCTCCGGCTATTCCGCGCGGTCGTTAAGAACCGATCTTGGCGCGGCGCTGGCGGTCGCAGCGATTGCCCTGCCTTCACAGATGGCGACCGCGCATCTCGCCGGCTTCCCGCCGGCGATCGGATTCATTGCTTTTGCGGCCGCATCGGCGGGCTTTGCGCTTATCGGCGCCAATCGCTATATCGTGGCCTGCGCGGATTCAACGATCGCCCCCATTTTTGCTGGCGGTCTTGCTGCTTTCGCGCCGTTGGGGAGCCAAAACTATTTCGCCCTTTGCGCGGTTTTCGCGCTTTTGACAGCAACCATTCTCCTTTGCTGCGCTTTCTTCCGCCTTGGCTGGCTTGCGGACCTTGTATCAAAGCCGGTAACGACCGGGTTCCTCGCCGGTATCGCCTGCCACATCGCCGTCTCGCAACTCCCATCCTTCCTCGGCGTCGCCAGCGGGCAGGGCCATCTTCTGCGAAGCGCCGTGGCAGTTGCAGAACGGCTGCCTGAGACCAATCGCTTCTCTTTGATGCTTGGAGTAGGTGTGCTGGCCGTCATCCTTGCGGCAGAGCGGATCAGCCCCCGTGTCCCAGGCGCGCTTCTTGGTATTGCAGCCGCCACTTTCACTGTTTACTGGTTTGATCTTGAACGCAGCGGCGTAGCGGTATTGGGCTCGATTCCCGGCGTTTTTCCAAGCCCTCGGATTCCATCCGTTAGCTTCGAAGACGTGGTCAAGGCGATGCCGCTCGCCTTCATCGTTGTTTCCGCCATTATTATCCAAACTGCCGCCTCGACGCGCGAATTCCAACCGCCTGCGACAACAGCACCGGCCATTGATCTCGATTTGGCCGGGGTCGGCGCGGCGAACTTGGTGGCGGGTTATTTCGGCGCCTTCCCCGTTAATGCCAGCCCGCCGTTGACGGCGATCTCTGCCGAAAGCGGTGCGTGCAGCAAATTTGCGGGGCTGGCCGCCGCCGCCGTCATACTGGCAATTGGGCGTTTTGGGACGCCTTTGCTCGCGCATGTTCCCGTGGCGGCGCTGGCTGCCACTCTCCTTTTTGTCGCCGCGCGGATTGTGCGGGTACCGGATATAGCGGCCATCTTTCATCAGGCTCCCGGTGAGTTCTTGCTGGTCTTAGCGACCGTCGTCGCAATCATCGCGCTGCCGATTGGAACGGGTGTCGCAACGGGCATCGTGCTTTCGCTCCTGCACGGCTTATGGACGATGACGAATGCCCGTTTAATCGCCTTCGAGCGCGTGCCGGGAACGTCGATCTGGTGGCCCCCCGAGCCTGGTCGGCGGGGAGAGACTCTCGAAGATGTTCTGGTGGTTGCGTTTCAAGCGCCACTGTCCTTCCTCAACGCCTACAAATTCCTAAATGACACCCGGCGTATCATCAAGCAGCGGCACTCGCCGCCACGTCTCATCGTGCTGGAAGCAAGCAGTCTTGTCGAAATCGACTTCACGGCTGCTGAGATCGTGCTGAAGGTCATCAAAGATTGCGAGGGGGAAGGAATCACCTTCGCGGTCGCGCGGCTTGAATCGGTCCGCGCCCGCGAATCATTCGACCGCTTCGGACTAACATCGGCGCTGCGCCAGGACCGTTTCTTTCATAGCGTGGACGAGGCTATAAGAACGCTTGCGCCCAATCTGAAAAAGACGAATGAGTTTCGGGAAAAACCAGTGTAGAACTCGAACTTGCGGAATAATCGCGCGGCGGCGTCGCTATTTTAGCATGCGTTTCAATGGCTTTACGCTTTGACCAGCAGCGGCCGCTAGCAAGCGGAGCTCAAGGAGACACTTACATGGGTTCGACCCAGATTTTTTTCGCCGGTTTCTATGCCCTCCGCGAGCAGCCGCCGCGCCGGCCTATGCGGACCCGCCGGTTTTTTCGTGGGCTTGCCATCGCCGCCGCTTTAAGCGTTTGGCCTTCATACTGGGTAACCCCCGCGCTCTCCCGGGGGCTTGAGTCTCTCGCCGATCTTGCCGATGCCGTGAGCGATGCCGTGGTGAACATCTCGGCGACCCAAACCGTCGAAGAAAAGCACGCCGCTAATACGCCACAACTCGATCCAGGCACGCCTTTCGATGACCTTTTTGAAGAATTTTTCCGCCGCCACCAGCAAGGCGGCGGTGACAAGCCAGAGCACCGGCCTCATGAGCGTAAGTCAAATTCTCTCGGCTCGGGCTTTGTCATCGACCCCTCGGGCATCGTCATCACCAATAACCATGTCATTGCCGATGCAAACGATGTGACCGTGCTCTTCACGGATGGCCAAAAACTCAAGGCGGAAGTGATTGGCAAGGATGAGAAAGTCGATGTCGCCGTACTCAGGGTCAAACCTGATAAACCGCTTAAAGCTGTGAAATTCGGGGACAGCGAAAAAATGCGCGTCGGCGACTGGGTGGTTGCCGTTGGCAACCCTTTTGGTCTTGGCGGCTCCGTCACCGCCGGGATCATCTCGGCGCGACACCGCAACATCGATTCGGGTCCTTACGATAATTATTTCCAGACCGACGCGGCGATCAATAAGGGCAATTCCGGCGGTCCCCTCTTCAACCTTGCGGGCGAGGTCATCGGTATCAACACAGCGATTCTATCGCCCTCGGGCGGCTCGATCGGCATCGGTTTCGCCACGCCCTCCGCTACGGTGCTTCCGGTCATCGAACAGTTGGAGAAGTTCGGCGAGACCCGCCGCGGCTGGCTCGGCGTGCGCATCCAAAATGTTGACGACACGATTGCCGAAAGCCTCAATCTCGGTCAGCTCCGCGGCGCTCTCGTTGCCGGCACGGACGAGAAGGGCCCCGCCAAGGCGGCTGGCCTGAAAACCGGTGATGTGATCGTCAAGTTCGACGGGACGGAGATCAAGGAATCACGGGATCTTCCAAAGATCGTCGCCTCCGAGCCTGTTGGCAAGGACGTTGAAATTGTCGTCGTAAGGCAAGGCAAACAGCTGACTAAGACGATAAAGCTTGGCCGGCTAGAGGAAAATGAAAAACGCCTCTCTCTCGCTTCGAAGCGCGAGGAGTCAGAAAAAAAGGCAGCTCCCGGTGCGTTCGAAAAAGCGCTGGGGATGGAATTGTCGAGCCTCACGGATGAGTTGCGCCAGAAATATGGGATAAAAAGCAGTGTCGCTAGTGGCGTCGTGGTTACTGATGTCAATCCTGATTCAAATGCCGCCGAGAAACATGTCCAGCCCGGAGATGTCATCATTGAAATCAACCAAGAGCAAGTCAAGGAACCCACTGATATCGCCAAGAAAATCGAGGCATTGAAAAATGGCGGCAAAAAATCGGCCCTTTTATTGGTCGCCAATGGGCAAGGCGATGTGCGTTTTGTCGCGGTCAGCCTGCCGTAAAGCGGGTGCCGCCCATGCGGTTGTCTTATGCCCGCTGTCTGTGAGCCTGCCCGCTTTGTCCAATATCGGCGAGCACTACGTACCGAACGCAGTCCGAAAGCCGTCGAGGCTGACTTGATTCTTCTTCCTCTGATAGACTCCGATGATGTCGGCTCCTTTGCCGGCCTCCCCAATTGCCAAGCCCGCGCGTTCGCCTCTGCAGGCCGAAGGGCTTCCATGCTCCATGTGAAAAATTTACGCGCCCAACCGGCGCGGGATGAGGCTTTAAAGAAAAACCGCTGGCGGCGGATAAACTCGCGATGCGCTGGGGTTCCAACCTGGGAAATTGCTTCGCGACGGAGTGTCCGAGTCCATTCGGTTCAACATCCCACCTTTCAGCGAACCTAACTAGCCTAGCTTAGGCGGCACAAATGCTCCGACCAGTTTTGCTCTAACCTTACTTTTTACTTTTTTATTCTCTCCTGCCTGTTTTCAGGCTTACTTTGTGACTCCATACCGCAGACTAGCTGGCCGCCTTGACAACGCTACGGCCCAACCCTATTTCCCAAGCGCTTGCTAGCGCTCGCTAGGACCGAGTGCTAGCAAGCGAGAGCTAACTCGCCGCATGGAAAGGGCAGCGTGCGCTTCGCCCGTCTTCGTCCTTCGCGGCACAGCTGGGAATAGGAAAAACATGGGCTTTCGTCCGCTGCATGATCGCGTCGTTGTCCGGCGCTTGGAAAGTGAAGAGAAAACCAAGGGAGGCATTATCATTCCAGATACCGCCAAAGAGAAACCTCAGGAAGGCGAGATTGTCGCCGTTGGGCCAGGCGGCCGCGACGAGAATGGCAAACTCACCCCCTTGGATGTGAAGGCCGGGGATAAGATCCTCTTCGGCAAATGGTCAGGCACCGAAGTCAAGATCGATGGCCAAGAGCTCCTTATCATGAAAGAGAGCGACATCCTCGGCGTCGTTGCCTGACCTCGCCACCTCGATTTCCTACAATCAAGAGCCGCTTATCAGGAGTTTATAAGGTATGTCAGCTAAAGAGGTCCGTTTTGCGTCGGACGCGCGCGATCGCATGTTGCGTGGCGTCGACATCATCGCCAATGCGGTGCGAGTTACATTGGGTCCAAAGGGTCGCAATGTCGTGATCGAAAAATCCTTCGGCGCGCCCCGCATCACTAAAGACGGCGTAGCCGTGGCCAAAGAAATAGAGCTTGCCGACAAATTCGAAAACCTAGGCGCCCAGCTAGTACGCGAGGTTGCCTCCAAGACGAACGATGCGGCAGGCGATGGAACCACGACCGCGACCGTGCTCGCGGCCTCGATCTTCCGCGAAGGCACGAAAGCCGTTGCTGCCGGCCTAAATCCGATGGATCTTAAGCGTGGCATCGACATTGCTGTCGACGCTGTCGTAGGCGACCTCAAGCAGAATTCAAAAAAAGTCACCTCCAATGAGGAGATTGCGCAAGTCGGCACGATCTCAGCCAATGGCGACAAGTCGGTTGGGGCGATGATTTCGACGGCGATGCAAAAGGTCGGTAATGAGGGCGTTATTACGGTTGAAGAGGCGAAGAGTCTCGAGACCGAGCTCGATATCGTCGAAGGCATGCAGTTCGACCGCGGCTATCTTTCACCCTATTTCATCACCAACGCTGAAAAGATGATTGCCGAGCTCGAAGATCCGTTCATTCTGATCCACGAAAAGAAATTGTCGTCGCTACAGGCTCTGCTGCCGGTGCTTGAATCCGTCGTTCAGGCCGGCAAACCTCTCGTCATCGTCGCGGAAGACGTCGAGGGCGAAGCACTGGCGACCCTCGTCGTTAATAAGCTGCGTGGCGGACTTAAGGTCGCCGCCGTCAAAGCGCCGGGCTTTGGCGATCGCCGCAAGGCCATGCTGGAAGACATCGCCATTCTGACGGCTGGCCAATTGATCTCCGAAGAACTCGGCATCAAGCTTGAAAACGTCACCCTGCAGATGCTCGGCCGCGCTAAGCGCGTTCGCATCGATAAGGAAAACACGACGATTATCGATGGCGCCGGAGAAAAGAAAGACATCGAGGCGCGTATTGGCCAGATTAAGTCGCAGATAGCCGATACGACATCCGACTATGACCGCGAGAAATTGCAGGAGCGCCTCGCCAAGCTGGCCGGCGGTGTTGCCGTTATCCGCGTCGGTGGAGCCACGGAAGTTGAAGTCAAGGAGAAGAAAGACCGCGTCGATGATGCGCTGAACGCCACTCGGGCGGCTGTCGAGGAAGGTGTTCTTCCTGGTGGTGGTGTCGCCTTGCTGCGGTCAATGAAAGCTCTTGAAAGCGTGAAAGTCGAAAATTCTGATCAGAAAACCGGAGTGGACATCGTCCGCAAGGCGATCCAGACGCCAGCACGGCAAATCATCGACAATGCCGGCGGTGATGGCGCGGTCGTGGTCGGCAAGCTGATCGAGAACAACGCGTACGCTTATGGCTTCAACGCGCAGACCGACGAGTACGGCGACCTGATGAAGCTTGGCATTATCGACCCAACGAAAGTCGTGCGCACCGCTCTCCAGGATGCCGCTTCCGTCGCAGGTCTTCTGATCACCACCGAAGCGACTGTCGTCGAGGCGCCGAAGAAAGAAACTCCTGCAATGTCCGGCGGCGGCGGCATGGGGGGAATGGGGGGAATGGACTTCTAACTGTCCCCTTCCTTATTTCGCTACCCTTGGAAGGCCCCGGCGCGTGCGGGGCCTTTTTCATGGCTTCGTCTCGCCCTTTGGCTTTTGACAAATTGCGCCAAATCAGTTGAGGTGCTGGTTTCTTTCGCTCGGAAGAATGTTTTAACATCGCATAATAGGGCGAATACTGGGGGGCTGGTGACTATGGCTCAAGCGTTCGGGCCAGGAACAGAACTTTGCGGACTCCGTAAGACAGCAACTCGCGCCGATCTCCTTAATGCCGTTTATTCGACCTGCCCCATGCTTTCCCGCGCCGAGGCGAAGGACGTTTTCGAAATGGCGCTGGAAGAGATCGCTGATGCCCTCGTGCGCGGGGAACCGGTTAAGCTGCGCTCCTTTGGTCTATTTGTAGTCAGAGCAAAGCGCCAGAGGATCGGCCGCAATCCACGCACGGGCGTCGAGGTACCGATCAAGCCAAGGCGGGTTCTCACCTTCAAACCATCACCCGTCCTATGCGCCTCCGTCAATAGCACAGGGATCGATGAAACGGCGTTGTAAAGCGAGCTAAAACTTAGCTCCAGGCTTGCTCCAAGCGTAGCAAAAAACCTGGAATCGCGGCGCAAGGATCGTCAAGTCGCTCTTGCAGGTTCGCCAACAAAGGTTCAAAAGGTGGCGCCTCGTGCGCCCAATTGCCCAGCCATCGGTCTGCCGAAGGCCAGGCCTGAGATGGCGAGCGCCTATCTTTGCGGATTGACGAACTCCCGAAATTCAAAGGGTCAACCATGCATACACTTGCCGCCTTTGTGGCAGTTTTTTCGGCCGCCGCCACTTTAACGGGCCTTAAAGCTGGCGATTACATCATCCTCCTGCTCGCGGCGGCAGGATTCTTATGCGCGTATACAACCTACCGCGCCCGTGACATCTCGACATTCTTACGAATTTTTGTCGCGATTTTCGCCGTGGAAACGGTCCTTTTCGGCGCGTTCTATTTGGTCGCGCAGCTTGGCCTTTGGCCCGATTCCCTCGCCGATTATGAGCTGCCGGAGAGTCTGCCGCTCACCATGGCGCTTTTCGCCATCGCCGTATACGCGGTGTCATACATTCCTGTTGTAGGATCGATGACTCGCATCGCCGACCGCTATTTCGATACGCCGGATCGGACATGCGCTCGCGTCTGGCCTTTTCCAGCGTTTAACGCGCCAGAGCGCTACATCGCCATTGGGATGATCATTTTCCTCGTTATTGTCAACCAGATGGAAGTTGGCGTAACGGTCCGCCTGTCCTTTTTTTCGCGCGATATGTACAACGCGCTTGAGAACAAAAACGCGGCTCTTTTCTGGGCACAAATTTTCTTCGTTTTCACGCCTTGGGCTTTCTTTGACGTGGGCGCGCATGTCATAGAGTACGTTGTGCAATCCACGCTAATCATTCGCTGGCGCCGCTGGCTGACCGAAAATTACGTAAGCCGCTGGCTAGGACATCATGCCCATTATCGTATTTCCCTCGCCGGCGGCGGAGCCGACAACCCGGATCAGCGGATTTCGGAAGACATCAATCGCTTCATCGATGGCGGCCAAACCGGCTATGGAATCTATTCCTTCTCAATTCTCCTCATCTCGACTCTGAGCTCCCTTGTTTCCTTTGCCATCGTGCTTTGGGGCTTGTCGGCGAATTTCACCCTGCCCTTCACAAATCTCTATATACCTGGATTTCTTTTCTGGATCGCGCTCATCTACGCGATCGGCGGTTCGGTCATAACTCATCTGATTGGGAACCCGCTCGTCGCTCTCAATTTTGCCCAGCAGCGCTTTGAGGCCGATTTCCGCTTCTCACTTGCGAGACTACGCGAATATTCCGAGCAAATCGCTTTACTCTCAGGTGAGGGGGTGGAGAAAACCAGTCTGAGGACCCGTTTTGCCGCCATCGTCGCCAATTATTTCCGCATCATTGCCTGCCGTAAGAACCTTGTCGCGGCAACCTGGACTTATTCTCAAGCCAGCGAAATCATACCTTATCTGATCGTGGCCCCTTTCTATTTCGCCGGGAAGGTCACGCTGGGCATCATGATGCAGACGGCACGCGGTTTCTTGAGTGTGCAGAGCGCCTTAAATTTCTTTGTCAACTACTATGTCGCTCTCGCGGATTTCAAAGCCGTGCTCGACCGATTGACGTCGTTTGACCGCGCCATCGGCGACGCAAAGCGTCCCGGCTTCTCACCGCAGGCTCGCGCAGAGCGGCCGGCCGAGCGCGAGCATCTCGATGTTGATGCTCTCAGCGTCAATCTGCCCGGCGGGCGCCAGATCATCGCCGATGCCAATCTTGAGTTCAAAGAGGCCGAACCCGTCCTCTTAAGCGGTCCCTCAGGCTCGGGAAAGTCCACGCTCTTCCGCACGATTTCCGGGGTCTGGCCTTACGCCGAAGGAGCTATCACCCTACCCGAGGGCGCGAAAATCATGGTCATGCCGCAACGGCCATATCTGCCGATCGGCACGCTGCGCGCTGCCGTGACCTACCCGGAACACCCCGATGATTACGATGACGCGGCCATTGCTGAAGCACTCCACGCCGTCCGGCTGGATGATCTCGCCAACGAGCTTGATGCGGAAGACACATGGCAGCAGCGCCTCTCCGGCGGCGAACAGCAGCGTGTCGCTCTAGCGCGAGCCCTGTTGGCGAAGCCCGACTGGCTTTTCCTCGACGAGGCGACGTCGGCGATGGGCGAAGACATGGAAGCCGAAATCTACAAGACGCTATCGAAAAAACTTCCCGCGACTACACTTGTTTCGATCGGCCATAGAGCGAGCATGGAGCAGTTCCATAAGCGGCGGATCGAGATGCGGCCAGCCGGGCCCGGGCGTTTCAGGCCGGCTGAGGTTTCCTGCGAGGCGGCGGAGTAAAAGGACTCTTAATCAAAAAGAGCGCGGATCATTTTAATAAGGAAACAAGCGCCCTCCCGCCGTCTGGAGCGGGCATCGCGCTCGCCGCCCGCCCACCAATCCGGGCGGAGCACTTGCGCCTTGCGCTTAGCCGCAGGGGCTCATGTCTTTCGCGGCGAAGGATCCCGGATCGAACGGCAGGCAGCACCCGATTCATAACCGGCTTGGGAAAATCCCTTGAACACAGATCGAGTAAGTAAGGCCATTTGGCGCCGTGGCTCGCAGATCAGGAAGAGCGAAGTTTGTCTGCCCATTACCACCATACGTAGTGCCCAAAAGGGAGAAGAGGGCGGTATATTGAGAGATAGCGAGAATCTGCCCATTGGCAGGTATGCCGTTTGCCACAAAGCCAGCACTTAAGATGATTTCGCCCAGCGTACACGTGCGCCCATTGCCAGCAACTGCATAATTTGTATTGGTACCGAAAAGAGTCTGCGCACCACTGGGCCCTGCCGGCCCAGCCGGGCCCGGGGCGCCTTGAGGCCCTGGCTGGCCCTGTGGCCCCTGGGGTCCCTGTGGTCCTTGAATTCCTTGCGCTCCCTGCGGCCCGGCAGGCCCAGCCGGTCCCGGTGGGCCCTCGAAGGCGATCTCCAACTCCATGGGATGCGAGGTCTCGAAATTTTCTTTTGAGTCGAAAGCGACTTCGACCGGCGCGGAGGACGCCGTGGCGAAGCTGAGACCAAAATTTTGCGGGCTTCCTGCCAGCCAGTCCTTCACCGCCTTGGTCACGTCGATGTCGATATATTTGCCGGCGTCATTGGCGCCAATGGCGAGGGTTGCCAGCGCGGGTGACAACTGTTGCGGCAGGGGACCTACCGACGCGAGCGCTGCTTCGCTCCAAGCAGAACCCACCTCGGATATTGCGATCGAGCCGGGTATGGGTACCTCATGAACAAAGACGCGCAAAAAAGCGGAGGTGACCGTGGTCGCCGCCGCCAGCGGGGTTAGATCGAAGCGCACAAACCCGACGCGCATCGAGTTGTAGGAGTTACCGGCGCGCACGAGTGGTGACCTGCCCCACTTTCCTCTGCTGTCACTGTAGTCTTTGTCGGCGCCTCTGTCGCTAGGACCGACATAGGTATCGTCGGTCACGTTGAGCGTGAGCGCCAATGCGTGAGTAGAAAGAGTGGCGAGGAAGGCAAGCGCCGCCGCCGCGCGCAAAGATGCAATAATATTCATGAGATTTTTCCGAAAAATTTTTCGTTGTGAAATGCATCGAGGAACGCCGCTTAGCGCGGCCAGCGCGGGTGCGATGTGATAAACGGCACTGGAGTGATGTACGCTGTCTTGGGAGGGCCCGCTAAGGCTAAGAATCAACCTGTAGTTTGAGAAATGCAGTCTAAGTGTAATTTGAGGCGACACGACGCCATGGCTGTTCCAGAAATCTGGAGGCGCCTTACTCGCAAGGCCCAAATGTATCGCGGATGCATCCGCCTAGTGTTTTTAATCGACGGGCCGCGGCTACACGACTCGATGCGGCGGCGTGGCGGCATTATTTTGCGGAAATGAAGAGCCTCGCGTCGCGCATCGAGACGTCTTTTTCCCCCTTGAAGCGCTAGAAAGGATTTCGCATGGCTAATCCGCAGCACCAGCGTCCGCTTGAACCCGAAGTACATCGCGATCTTAAAAGCCGGTTGACCTACGCGGGCTATCTCGAGCTCGACCGCTTGCTCAGCGCTCAAAGCCCGCTAAGCAGCCCGCCCCACCATGACGAAATGCTGTTCATTATTCAGCATCAGGTTACCGAGCTGTGGTTTAAGCTGATCCTTTTCGAGCTGCATGCGGCGCGCGAACGCATACGTGCCGACGACCTCGACACATGCGAAAAGATTCTTGCTCGCGTGAAGTCCATCCAGAGGCAACTGTTCGAGCAATGGGGAGTCCTTGAGACGTTGACGCCCAGCGAATATGCCCAGTTCCGGCATGTACTGGGCACGGCTTCGGGGCTTCAATCAAGCCAATACCGTGCCATCGAATTCATCCTGGGCAATAGGCAAATCGAGATCCTGGACCTTTTTGCGCATGATGAGAAGCCCTACAACGAGTTGCATGCCGAACTCGAACGTCCAAGCCTCTACGACGAGTTTCTAAAACATTTGGCGAGACGCGGGCACGCAGTGCCTGCGTCGTGCCTCGAACGCAAATGGGCCGAGCCCTATTTGCCAAATCCCAATCTGGTTCCGGTATTTCAACGTATATATTCCGCCCCCGAAACCCATTGGGCCGCCTATGCCATGTGTGAAAAACTTGTTGACATCGACGAGCTTTTTCAGCTTTGGCGCTTCCGCCACGTGAAAACCGTCGAACGGATCATCGGTTTTAAGCGGGGAACCGGAGGATCCTCCGGCGTGGCGTTTTTAAAGAAGGTCGTGGATCTGGCGTTTTTCCCAGAACTCCTCGATGTGCGTACGCATATTGGGGCAGCACGATGACGGAAATAGGCGTGGCTGTCGCCGCCTTGGGGGCTGGGAATCTGCAAGAAGCGGAGCTGCGCCGCCATATCGATCCCTTATTTTCACAAGTCCTGAAAGAAACTCGCGGCCGTATTTACCTCGCCAATCACTCCCTCGGGCGCCCCTTGGATCGCACCAAGGCGGATGTCGAAGAAGCTCTGTCGGCCTGGTACGCATCTCTCGACGAGGCGTGGACAGACTGGCAGGCTGAAATGACGCTTTTCCGCTCCCAGGTGGCGAAGCTCATCAATGCTCCCGGGGCGGATTGCGTCGTGCCCAAAGCCAGCGCGGGGCAAGGGTTGCGCGCAGTCCTGAACTGCTACGACGCGCCCCTCAGTGTCGTTGCGACCCGCAGCGAGTTCGATTCGATCGATATGATACTTAAGGCCTATGCGGCTCGCGGGCGCATCACGATCAACTGGGTGAAGCCCCGCGCGGATCGCTGGTACAATGCCGGCGACTTCGCCACGGCATTGAGCGCCGGGGGCGATCTCCTTGTGGTGTCGATGGTTTTTTTCGATACGGGTCAACTTCTTACTGAGATCGACACGGTCATTGGTATGGCGAGGGCACGAGGGGCTAATGTGTTCTTGGACCTTTACCATGCCGCAGGCGCCCTTCCTGTCGATATGTCGACGTTGGGCGCCGATTTTGCGGTCGGAGGTTCCTACAAATATCTGCGCGGGGGCCCCGGAGCCGCTTGGCTTTATGTTCATCCGCGCCATCTCGATGGGCCGCTGCGAACCCTCGATACCGGATGGTTTGCCGCGCCCGGGCCCTTTGCCTTCCGGCGGCCCGAGCGCCCTCAGTTCGCCCCAGCGGCAGATGGCTGGCTCGAGTCAACGCCCGCAGTGTTGCCCTTTTACCAGGCACGTGCGGGCCTCGAATTCGCGCTTGAAATGGGCGTGGAGCGGCTGCGATCCTATTCGCTTATCCAACAGGTGGACTTGGCCGGCAGGTTCACGGAAGAAGGGATCGCGATACTCGGCGCACACCAGCCCCGAGGGGCTTTTATTGCAATTCCCTCATCGAAAGCCACGGCCGCCGCGGCCCAACTACTCGCAAGAGGCGTTGTCGCCGACGCGCGCGGCGATCTGCTGCGGCTCTGTCCGGATATACTGAACACTTCTCAAGAGCTTGCCGAAGCCGCTAGCTGCATTGTAAATGTCCTGCGAAGCTTCTGAAGTAGGCTCTGCTGCCGAAGGGAAGCGATCATGCCGAGCAGTTACTGGTTTCCGGCCAAGCGCAATGGATGGGGGTGGGGCCTACCCATCACATGGAAGGGCGAGCCTGCGCGTTGGCGCTGGGGCAATCGCGACTAGCTTGCGCGCACATACATAAATTGGTTGGTCACCGCGCTGTGCCACGACAGGTGTATTAGCAAGTGGCCGGCAAGCGTGTGGCTTGCTTGCCGGCTTCGCCATCGACTGGTGAGAAGACACGAATCTCAGATCACTCACGGCCCGTACTGGGGCGTTGGCGTTTGATTGAAGTCGGGCTCGTCAGTGACGCAGATGAAATTTATCGCGTCATTACTATTTCCGCTTCCCTTGTATTTCGCGACCTTCGGAAACACACACAGCGGGCGGGACATCACCCCATTCGTGGCGATAATTATTTCTGGCGCCACGCCCGTCTCGACCCAATTGACGAGAGCCATAAGGGTATCGACCTCGGGCAAATTCGGCCCGGGTCCTCCAGAACAATGGTACATTCCCGGAACCATAAACAAGCGAGCGTATTCTTGCGTTTTGCGGAGTTTATAGTCACCGTTCGGTTCGAAACGCACCTGTTCGATGCCATCCTCATCATGACTATCGTGGCGCACCAAGGCGTTAAAATAGTTAATGCTGCTCTGTGAGGGAATAACCGTATCCGCCCATCCGTGATACATGATGAGCTTGCCGCCCCGCTCCCTGAACTTGCTTAGATCCGTACTGACCGCATTCAGCGGCTCCGCCAACACATCGTCAACCTTATCGACATCATTGTGAAAGTCGAAGTTCGTATAGTTGATTGGGCTAGAAGGAATGCCGAAATTCGACCCAAAAACCCAGTAGAATACGCCATCATAGAAGGGTTCGGGCAAGCGTTCCTGGTATGCTAGGCCGCCCTGTGAAATATCGTCAGTTTCGTTCCCGCGCTCATAGCCGGGATAAATAAGCTCCCCCGTCACTGGGTCGAAGAGGCCGGCATAGTAGTTTCTCATTGTCGCGACCTGCCCGGGGGTCAGGCATGTAGGCGGCAGGTTGGCGCTTGTGCATTGCAGCGCTTTCGGATCGAAGCGGCAGTCGCGCGGATCGGTGAGGAATTGGTCCGTCGTCACGCCGCCATCCTGGCCTACGCATTGCGCGAGCACGGCCTTGTTGATCAGAGTCATTTGCCCTGGAAGAATGAAGTTTCCTGGCGTCGCATGCGTAACTTGCCACAGGTCAACGCCGCCCATGTGCAGATGCGTGCGATTGAACGCGGCATCGCCCGCGATGATGCCGTTATAGTCTTCAGGAAAACGCTGCGCCTCCATCAACCCGTTCCGTCCACCCTCGGAACACCCAAAAAAATAGGCCGTCTGTGCTTTTTTCTGATAAAAGGCTTTAGCAATCTCTTTGCCCCGCAACGTCATGAGATGAATTGCGCGGTAACCGAAATCCTTGATCCGCTCCGGATGTCCGTAGAGCCCCGTTGTAGGATTCGCCGGAGCGCCGGATTCTTCCGCCAGCTGATTTCCCATATTGCCGGCCGTGCCGCAATAATTCGGGTTGCACCCAGACGAAAACGTCCCGAGATCGCTATTGACAGTGGCAAAACCCGATCCGACCCCCCCAGAAAGCTCAACGTAATTGAACACGCCACCGAAACCGCCGCCGCCGGTCCCCAAGAACCTACCGTTCCACGCCTCTGGCAGCCAGACCTCGATGTGGACGGTTGAGTCGGACGTTGGCGTTAAGGTCGCTGTGACACGGCAGAAGGCCGTTGGAACTGTGGTTTGCGGATTGGAATTCGGTATTGGGAAAGTGCCCTTGGGCCAGTCTGTCGCCGACGTTATGGTCGTGTCTTTCAGGCGCAGGAAACTGAGATTGGTGCATGGCGAAGCCGCGGCGGGCATGAGACCGAAGGCAATCGTGGTAAGCAAGCCCGCGGTCGCACCAATGAGCGAAAGCCGACAATTCATAATCTTGTCCTCCCTTAATCCCCCTTGCCTTAATTTCCCTTGGAGGGGACTTGCATCATGGTGGACCTTGTTGAGGGATCAAGATCTCCATAAAGGCAAACCTAGCTTTATTTTGACAAGAATAGCTAAGTCCTCGGCTTGTCACGGAGAAAACTTCAGAAGGAAAACGGAGACCATCCCGCTCATGTGAATACGGGATTTGAGGTACGGTGCGCCACCATCGCAACGATGAGTTCGACGACTTCTGTGCCGGAGGAGCGTCGTCGGAGCGCGCGTTAGTAAGAACAATCCTGTTGCCCGTTCAACGCTTCCCGTAGACCGTGAAAACGTAATCTTTTGCCGCCGCTATCTTGTGGCACGCGGCTCCGCAATCGGCGCCGCTCCCCTCGGCGGTGAACCTATCGGACGCGGCCTCATAGTTAAACTGGGCATATCCCCATCCGTTCGTCTCCGCGAACCTTTTGCTATCCTTCTCCATAAAATCAACGTCGTGTAGGGTGTCCGGCACGGTCGTTGGAGCAGGGGCATCCTCACTCTTTTTCGCATTCCAATGGATCTTCGCCATCTTGGATCCGTTGGGGAAAGGCTTGCCGTTGCCGGGGATGCCGGCTAGGTAGGCGCGGATCATGGCGGGATTGGCGAGGATCACCTCGATCTTGTCATCGGTCTGACTGACGGCGACAGTCTGCCAGCCTTCGTATCCTCTGAACTCAGAGAACGCGAGCCCATTCGGTACTTTCACAGTGTATTTGTCCTGCGCGGAAATGGCATTGCCGCCCAAACCGACGAGCACTACGGCGATGATCACCATCAGCCAGGAAGGAAATCGTGTCATGCTGACCCCCAACTGCGATTTGAATGTCAAGTGCAGCGGCGTTGGCTTCAATGATACCGGCACGGCGAGGGACGTACAAATTCTTGTCTAAAGTTTGCTTGCGCGCGAAAACGCCACCCGCCAGGTGACTGTACGCCGTTCGTTAGGGGACGTCCATGATAATGGGAGCCGGTCAGTCGCTGGCGTTGCATCTGCCGGCGCACTCCCTAACGACCGCTCCGGCTCACAAGCGCTGATTCAGCCTCCAAACGGCTCTTACAGCATTGAAATCAAGCGCGGGGCGTGATTCAAGCCTCGAATCTGCTATGTAAGTGGCTTCCCACTCCGCACTTGCTGGCGCCGTCAAACATCAAGGCTTGCTCGTGATACGCTGTCTTTCAAAACCGCGACTTTTGCTCGCAGCAGCCCTGTTACTGGCCGCGCCACTTACCGCCTGCGGCCGGCGGGGCCCCCTCGATCCGCCACCGTCAGCGGCACCCTCGCCCTTGCCGATCAGCGGAAGCCCGGAAGTCGCCGGCCCACCGGCCGTACCGCCGCCAGGGGCGCCCGTGCCGGCAGGGCCGCGAAAAACTTTTCCGCTTGATCCCCTGCTGTAGAACTCCATGCACCACTTCGCGCTCAAGAACGGTGTCATGCATGCCGAGGATGTCAATCTCCTCGAGCTCACGGCTGCCGTCGGCACGCCTTTTTATTGCTATTCGACCGCGACGCTGGCGCGCCACTATGAGGTGTTCGACAAGGCCTTCGCCGCCCTGCCCCACCTCATTTGCTACGCCGTCAAAGCTAATTCCAACCAGGCTGTTCTAAAGACGCTCGCGCGGCTCGGCTCCGGAACGGATGTCGTATCGGAAGGCGAGCTTTTGCGCGCCATTGCGGCGGGCGTGCCTCCAGAAAAGATCACTTTCTCTGGCGTCGGCAAAACCGCGCGGGAAATCGCTCTCGCGCTGCATCTCGATATCTTGTGCTTTAATGTGGAGTCGGAGCCAGAGCTTTATCTGCTCTCAAAGCTGGCGGCGCACAAAAACCAAACCGCGCGCATCGCACTGCGGGTCAACCCTGATATCGACGCGAAGACTCACGCGAAAATTGCCACGGGCAAGGCCGAAAACAAATTCGGCATTCCGCTCCGCCGCGCCTTAGAGGTTTACCGCCAGGCGGTGGGGCTGCCCGGGATCGAGATCACGGGTGTCGATATCCATATCGGCTCGCAAATCACGGATCTTGATCCCTTTGATGCTGCCTTTGAGCTCGTCGCGGAGTTCGTTCGTGCGCTCAAATCGGACGGCCATGCCATCCGCCACATCGACCTCGGCGGCGGGCTCGGCATCCCTTACGCGTCTTGGGAAGACGCCGAAACCTACCATCCCGAGCGCTACGCGAAGATTGTCGAGGCCCGGCTCGGGCCGCTTCAATGTCGTCTGATTTTTGAGCCGGGCCGCCTCATCGCCGGCAATGCCGGCATTCTTTTGACTTCGGTTCTATTTGTAAAACATGGCGAGTCAAAAAACTTCATCATCGTGGACGCCGCGATGAACGACCTGGTGCGGCCAACGCTGTATGACGCTCATCACGAAATCAATCTCGTCAAGCCCGCGCCAGGCCGGCCGCAGATGACCGCCGACATCGTTGGCCCCGTCTGCGAAACGGGCGATTACCTGGCGCTCTCGCGAAAGATACCAGAGCCTCTCCCAGGCGATCTTCTCGCCATTATGTCGGCTGGCGCTTATGGCGCCGTGCAAGCTGGAACCTATAATTCGCGCTTGCTCGTCCCCGAGGTCCTTGTCAATGGCGCCGAATATGCCGTCGTCCGAGCGCGGGGAACTTACGAGGAATTGATCTCGTTAGACAAAATTCCGGCTTGGTTGGATTGAAAAGTGCCGTCCATTACCTTTTGTTGCGTGTGGCGTTTGCGCGCCGCTGACGCGGTCTTAGGGTCCGAAGTAAGGATGTTGCATTGCTGAATTTGACGCTCGAGCCTTCGCCAGCCAGCGACGCAGCCCTACTCCGGCGCTTCCGCTCTCTCCTCTTCAAGGCGCGTGCGGTTATCCTTTTTGAGCGAATTTGGCGCTCGCTCATTCCGCCATTCATCGTCGCCGGCACTTTTGTTTGCGTCTCATGGACCGGCATCTGGCTCAATGCCCCGCCATGGGCGCGTGGCATTGGCAGCGCCGGCCTTGCCTTTGGTCTTATTGCCGCTTTGCTGCCCGCTCGTAAATTCCGCTTGCCGAGCCGAAAGGATGCCATCGCCCGTATCGATCGCATCTCGGGCCTTGCGGCGCGGCCGGCCGCGGCCATGACCGACAAGCTTGCCAACGGCGATGACCCCGCGACACGCGCGCTGTGGAACCTGCATCGCCGCCAGGCCGAAAGGGCCATCACGTTGCTGCGCGTCGGCTTGCCGGAGCCGCGCGCCCCCGACATCGACCGTTTTGCCTTGCGCGCCAGCGTCACCGTCGCACTCATCGCCATGGCCTTTGTTGCCGGCCCGGAGCGGCATGCCCGCCTCGCCGCGGCTTTCGACTGGCGCCTCGATGCTCCTCGCGTCAGCGTCTCGCGGATTGATGCGTGGATCGACCCGCCGGCCTACACCGGCAAGCCGCCGCTCGTTTTGCACCTTGCTAGTGGCGCCCTCTTCGGCCCGCCCGTAAAACCGCAACATGTTGAAACGCCGATCAACTCGACCATCGTCTTGCACGCGCCCGGCGGCAGTCTTGACCTTGACATCAAGGGCCCGCTCGTCACCGCCGAAACTGACAAACCGCAACGCAAGGACGAAACCCGGCTCCTTTTACAGGGTGATGCGAGTCTTACCTTCGGCCACCTTGGCGCGCGTTTGGGGGCGTTCAATCTTCACGCCATTCCCGACGAACCGCCTTCGATCGACCTGAGCGCCCCGCCGCGATCGAATTTGCGCGGTTCGATCACGCTGAAATATCGCGTTGCCGACGATTACGGCGTCGCGAGCGCGGAAGCGAATTTTGCGAAGCCCATCCTGCCCGGGAACGCGCCTGTCCACCGCTCGCTCGCCGAGCCGCCGAAAATTGCGCTGCTTCTTCCACCCGGGGCAGGTGGTTCTGGCGAAGCGGAGACGACGGCGGACTTATCGGATCATCCATGGGCCGGCACGCGCGTCGAGATGACGCTCGTCGCCCGGGACGAAGGGGGCAATACCGGCAAGAGCGCCCCTATCGAGGTCACGCTACCGCAAAAACCCTTCGCCAATCCGCTGGCCGCGGCGCTTGCGGAACAACGGCGCAATCTACTCCTTGCTCCCGATGACAAACCCCGCGTCGCGGACGCGCTTGAAGGGTTAATGATCGCGCCTGACGTCTTTGGAACATCCGCCAGCATCTATCTTGGCCTTCGCGTCGCAGCCGATGTACTCAATGCTGTGCGTGGCGATGGCGACCTCATCGAGGTCGCGGATTTGCTCTGGCAAATGGCATTGCGCATCGAAAACGGCGGCCTTTCCGAGGCCGAACGGCAGCTGCGCGCCGCCGAGCAGCAACTTCGCGACGCCTTACAGCGCGGCGCCTCCGAGGACGAAATCCGCAAGCTCAGCGAAAATCTCCGCGCCGCAATGGATAAATTTTTGCGTGAGCTGGCCCAGCGCCAGAGTCCCGGAGAGCGCGACGCGTCGGCGCTTGACGGCAAGAGCCGCGGGATCACGCCAAAGCAATTGCAAGATATGCTCGATAAAATGCAGGAGGCGCTGCGATCGGGTGATAGCGCGAGCGCGCAGCAAATGCTCGAACAGCTACAAAATATCTTGGAAAATTTGAAAATTGCAAAGCCCCGCCAGCGCGACCCAAGATCGCAGGCGCTGAACCAAGCGCTCGACGAGCTCGGGCGTCTTAGCCAAGAACAGCAAGATTTGCGCGATGAGACCTACCAAAGCGGCCAGGAGGAGAGACATGAACAGCGCGAGGAAAGCGGCCAATTTGGCTTACCGGGTCAGCAAACCTTTGAGGATTTTTTTGGCGAGGGCCCCGAACAACATCAGGGTAAGGGTGGCATGGAGCCAAATGGCCGCAGAGCCGCTCCGGAGGGGGGCAACAAACAAAGCGGGGGACAAAGCAACCGTACTCTCGCCCAGCGCCAGCAGAATCTGCGCGGCGATTTGGAAAAGCTGCAAGAGCACTTGGGCGATGCCGGCGCCGGAAGCGATCCCTTGAGTGGCGCCAATAAAGCAATGCGAGAAGCCGAGGACGCGCTCGGGAGGAGTAAGGGCGACGTGGCCAATGCCGTCGATGCGCAGGGCCGAGCTGTCGATGCGCTTCGTCAAGGCGCGGACAAGCTTGCCGAAGCAATGCGCAGCAAGGGCGAGGGTGAAGAGTCGGGCGAGGAAGAGCCTGGGGCCGGGCGGTACGGCTCGGGCAATGGCACGGATCCGCTCGGGCGGCCAATGGGACGCGAGCGCGCCTTTAATCCCGCGGCACGCTATGACCCCATGGGTGTCCCCGCGGCGGAGCGTGCGCGGCGGGTGCTCGAGGAGCTGCGCCGCCGCCTCGGCGAGCCGGCGCGCCCGCGCGAAGAGATGGACTATCTCGAGCGCCTCTTGCGCCGCTACTAAAAAGGCGCCTCAAGCATGCACGCAATTGGCAATTTGATCGTTGGCATTGGTATTGGCGCGGTCACCATCGTTCTCATCTTGGGCTTGCTTAATCTTCTGCGAGGGGGGAGTCCCAATCTCTCGCAAAAACTGATGCGGTGGCGGATTGGCTTGCAGTTCGCGGTGATCCTTATCATTCTCGGCGTTTTGTGGCTGCGCCGCTGAAACAACAGCAGGTTCGGATTGATGATCGTCCTGAACAAGATCTACACGAGGACGGGCGATGATGGCACGACCGCGCTCGGCTCCGGTGAAAGGCGGGCCAAGCATGATCTGCGTATCGAAGCCTATGGCTCCATCGATGAAGTGAATTCGACGGTTGGCCTCGCGCGTGTTGAGACCTCGAAGGATGCCGAATGCGCGAGGCTCGATGCCATGCTGCTTTGCATTCAAAATGATTTGTTTGATCTTGGTGCCGATCTTTGCGTGCCCATGAATGCCAGCGCCGATGCGAAATCGCTGCGCATTATACAATCGCAGGTCGAGCGGCTGGAGCGCAATATCGACGAATTAAATAGCGAGCTCGCGCCCGTGCGCTCCTTCATTCTGCCGGGCGGCTCGCCCGCCTCTGCAGCCCTGCATCTTGCCCGCACGATCGCCCGGCGCGCGGAACGCGCGCTCGTTGCCTTGGCGGCGACGCAAGGAGAAGTCGTCGGCGGCCCTGCGCTAAAATATATCAATCGGCTGTCGGATTTTTTGTTTGTTGCCGCGCGCTATGCCAATGATAAGGGGAGCGCCGACATATTATGGGTGCCAGGCGCGAATAGGTAGCTGTAGCCATTCCGCCCCCGGCCAGTGCTCCGGCGGTAACTAACCAGAAGTCAAATAGTCCGCTCTGCAGCGTCTGGCAGCGCTTAAAGCTAAGATTTCGGCTCCTGCGGCAAGACTGCGCCTATGCCACCGTTAGATTAATGAGTCAGGAAAATGAATGGTGTGAAAGGAGTCGGCCCAAAACCCGGTGAGCTATAGTATGTGGTTGAGGTCATCGGGGTGATCCCAGAAGTAGGCGCTATCACTGGCCATGATCCCCAGGGCATGGGCACGCAATAGGCCGGGCTGGAATAATTGAGCCCCTGAGATATTGAAAACGAGGTGCTAAACCCCCCTCCCATTATTAACCTGATACCCGAGCCAAAACGTAGTAGTAGACTCATTTTGCCATGTGGCCGGGAAGCTTACCACCAGCATATTTGGCACGTTCCCGTATATAGGCGTCGGAGTATAAGGATTAGGCTGGTAAACGGTTGGAGTAAAAACTGGAATCTGTACCTGACCTGTAGCAAGTTGAAGATTGTACGCGTACTCGTTAGGAGGTGGCGCGGTATAGATTGCCAGGTTAATCATATCTCCAACGACGCCAGGCTGGGTGAATGCAATACCTATTCCCTTGACGTAAGACCTTGGAGGAATTGTTATTGGCGTAAAACAGGCTTGATTTGGAATCGGGACAACACCCTCAAACGAACCTGTAACCCCATCACTTACAGCAATATTGGTCTTTGGCCAGTAGTTTGGGTCGGCCACCGCCGAAGCAGAAAGCAGCGAAGCAAAAATCAGGCTTCTAAAAAATTTTCTCATAAGAATTCGTCTCGTTTCAAAATGCACGATAATTAATGCGTGCTGATTAAGATCTTCTCTTTTCGAATTCCCCATAATTAGCCCAATAGTTTTCGGCCGCAGTAACCGCTCTGGAGGAGTTGAAGACCTCCTCGGAAACAAAGTTTTGAACCAGCTTTTGAGCCGAAGGTGATTCATAAATGAATGCCGCAATGTTGAAGTCTTTTAAAAATACTATTAATAACAATATTTATGCATCAAAATCAATATCAGGACAAGGGACGGATGAGCCCGCGCGAAGTAAGTAGGATCCGCCTCGCATCCACCGCGTTGACTCGGCAAATGTGCGCCAGTACCAAGCGCGCTCCGTGCGAAGGCAGGGCTCTCCAATGAAGATTCTCGTCCCCGTCAAGCGAGTCGTCGACTTCAACGTCAAGATCAGGGTTAAGCCGGACGGCTCTGGCGTTGATCTCGCCAATGTTCAAATGTCCATGAACCCTTTTGATGAGATCGCCGTCGAGGAGGCGTTGCGCCTCAAGGAGGCGGGAAAAGCGAGCGAGGTCATCGTCGTTTCGATTGGACCGGCGCAAGCGTCCGAAACCATCCGCCGCGCCCTCGCGATGGGTGCCGACCGTGGTATATTGATCAAGGCGGAGGCCGCCGTTGAGCCGCTCGCCGTCGCCAAGCTTTTGAAGGCCATCGCGCTCGCCGAACAGCCCTCCCTCGTCATTCTTGGCAAGCAGGCGATCGATGACGATTGCAACCAGACGGGGCAAATGCTCGCCGCGCTTTTGGGCTGGGGGCAGGCCACCTTCGCCTCAAAGGTCGTGCTCGGCGAGGACGAGGCCGAAGTGACGCGCGAGGTGGATGGCGGTTTGCAGACCCTGAGTCTCGAGCTGCCCGCGGTCGTCACGACCGACCTTCGTCTCAACGAGCCGCGCTACGCCTCGCTGCCCAATATCATGAAGGCCAAGAAAAAACCCTTGGAGGAGAAATCGCCCGCCGACTACGGCGTCGATACGGCGCCACGGCTCAAAGTCCTAAGCACTGCCGCGCCACCCGCGCGGAAAGCTGGGATCAAGGTTGCCTCCGTGAGCGAACTCGTTGCAAAGCTGAAAGAAGCAGGAGTGATTTGATGACCGTTCTGCTCCTTGCCGAAATTTCGAACGGCACCCTCAACGAAGCAACGGGCAAGGCGATGACTGCGGCAAAAGCGTTCGGCGAACCGGTTGATATTCTCATTGCCGGCGCCGGTGTTGAAAGCGCCGCAGCAGCGGCGGCCGCGCATCTCGAAGGCGCGAGAAGCGTGCTCGTCGCCGATGATGCTGTCTACGCGCATCAATTGGCCGAGCCGCTCGCGGAGCTGCTTGTTCACCTCGCGCCAAACTACTCTGCCATTCTTGCCGCCGCGACTTCAACGGGAAAAAATGCCATGCCGAGGGTCGCGGCACTGCTCGACGTGATGCAAATCTCTGACGTCATCAAGATCAAAGCCCCTGACATTTTCGAGCGGCCGATCTACGCCGGCAGTGCCGTCCAAACGGTTCAGGCAACGGATACAAAAAAAATTATCACGGTTCGCACGGCGGCGTTTCAGGCAGCTGGAAGCGGCGGTCAAGGGAGAATTGAAAAAATCAGCTCCGTGCCGGCGGCTCAGGTCTCGAGCTTCAAGGGTGAGGAACTGACCAGGTCAGAGCGCCCGGAACTTGGCGCCGCGAAGGTCGTCATCTCAGGCGGCCGTGCGCTTCAGAGCGCGGAGAATTTCAAGAAGTTGATTGAGCCGATCGCCGATAAGCTTGGTGCCGCAATGGGCGCCTCGCGCGCCGCTGTTGACGCGGGCTACGCACCGAACGATTGGCAAGTCGGGCAGACCGGCAAAATCGTCGCGCCGGATCTTTACATAGCCGTTGGTATCTCTGGAGCTATCCAGCATCTTGCCGGCATGAAGGATGCGAAGGTCATCGTGGCCATCAATAAGGATGAGGAAGCGCCGATCTTTCAAATCGCCGACTATGGTCTTGTCGGCGATCTTTTCAAAATACTTCCGGCTCTCAAGGAAGAGCTGGAAAAGCCTGACCGCTAGGCCCTCCGATGTACATCCCCTGCCGTGCTTTCATACTTGACTTTGTCTGCTTAAAGGAGCGCAAGGCTTTCGCTGCCCTTTTCCATCCTGGTTGGTCGGGTAGATAAATTTTCCTTCTTGGTCTAAAACGGTGATCGCTTTGAAGGCATGCCTTCACGACACTTGATATGAGACGAGTGCCGTTCGTTTCTGGATGACTAATGATGGATATAAAAAAAATGGGCGTAATCGGAGCCGGCCAGATGGGCACCGGAATCGCTCAAGTCTGCGCCCTCGCCGGGATTGAAATCTGTCTCAATGACATCTCCGAGGCGCGGATCAATTCTGGCCTCGCCACGATCGCCGGCAACCTCACGCGTCAAGTCGAGCGCACGGAAATCGATGGGTCCGCCCGCGAAGCCGCTCTCAATCACATAACGCCAGCGCTCGACTTCGATATCCTCGGCGATTGTGATCTTGTCATTGAAGCCGCCACCGAAAACGAGGAAACAAAGCGCAAGATCTTCTCAAGATTGTGCCCGTCCCTGAAACCATCCGCAATGGTGGCGACGAACACCTCATCGATTTCGATCACGCGTCTAGCTTCGGTCACGGATCGTCCAGAACGGTTCATTGGCATACATTTTATGAACCCTGTGCCGCGCATGCAGCTCGTTGAACTCATTCGAGGCATCGCCACCGAAAATACAACCTTCGAGACCGCCAAGAGGCTCATTGGCCGTCTTGGCAAGACTTACACGGTGGCTGAAGATTTTCCCGGCTTTATTGTCAATCGCATCCTGCTACCAATGATCAACGAGGCAATCTACACGCTTTATGAGGGCGTCGGATCGGTGGAGTCCATTGACACGGCGATGCGGCTTGGCGCCAACCATCCCATGGGACCGCTGCAGCTCGCCGACTTCATTGGCCTCGATACGGTGCGCTCCGTCATGCAGGTTCTGCACGACGGTCTCGCAGACTCAAAATATCGCCCCTGCCCCTTACTCGTGAAATATGTTGAGGCTGGCTGGCTAGGCCGCAAGACGCAGCGCGGATTTTACGATTACCGCAGTGGCACGCCCATTCCCACGCGGTGAAATTTTTTGAGTGATAAAACTGGCCGCTTCACAAGCCTGTCATAGGTGCTGTAAAATCCAACGCTATGAAGGCACTAGCGTTTGATTCGGCATCGATATAAGAGTTCGGGGTGATCACAGTCTGAGGCTGCGGCGTTGCCGCCCCTGGCAACGCGTTAGGCGAGGTACCTGACGTGACATTTCATGCCCAACCCAGGGTCTCGCCAGAAGCGTGCCCGGCCCTCGTTCTGAATGCCGATTTCCGCCCTTTGAGCTACTACCCTCTCTCGCTATGGTCATGGCAAGATTCGATCAAGGCCGTATTCCTCGAACGGGTCAACATCGTCTCGAACTACAATAAAACGGTCCGCAGCCCGAGTTTCGAGATTCGCCTGCCTTCCGTAGTCTCCTTGAAGACTTACGTCAGACCCTCCCGCCATCCCGCCTTCACCCGCTTCAATGTTTTCCTGCGTGATCGATTCACCTGCCAATACTGCGGCTCTCGCGAGGACTTAACCTTCGATCACGTTGTTCCCCGTTCGAAAGGCGGAATGACCACATGGAAAAACGTAGTTGCAGCTTGCTCCAACTGCAATCTTCGTAAAGGCGATCTTCTTCCGGCGGAGGCGCGAATGTGGCCGGAGCGAACCCCTTATCAGCCGACTGTCAATGATCTCCATCAAAACGGCCGGCACTTTCCTCCGAACTATCTTCACGAAAGCTGGATGGATTATCTTTATTGGGACTCGGTGCTCGAGCCGTAATTGGCGCTATGCGCAGCGGCATTCTTACAACGCCGCTGCGGAGCGAGGCCCTGTGGCCAAACGGCTTGAAAAAGGACAAGAGAATCAGAAACTTCCTGATTCTCCCTCCGACTCAGCCTAAATCCATCCCGCTCTACTCACTGTCACTCACTGTCCCAGTGGAAGAAATCCATCAAGTCTCCGATGGCTGGCGAGTTCCCGGGAATATAGGGATTCGGTCCCTTCGTTGGGTTCGGCAGATTATCCCGGCTACGGCCAGTGATCGGAGGAAGCCCCCAGTTGGCTTCAATGAACTTCGCTACCGAGACGTGATCCGTGTAAGTGTGCGAGATGTGGCCACCCTTGGTGTATTTAGAGACTGCAATCATCGGAATACGGGTTCCGTCACCAAAGAAGTCGAGCGGCTGCACATAGCCCGAGTCCCAATATCCGCCGCCTTCATCGAAGGTAATGAAGATCGCGGTGTCGGCCCACAAGGAAGGATTGGCTTTTACGGCGTCCACGATCTTTTTCACGAAGCCTTCGAAGAGAATGAGTTTTGAAGACGATGGATGGCCATCAACGAGACCGCTTGGCTTGACAAACGAGACTGCCGGAAGATCCCCGGACTGGATAGCGGAATAGAGATCGGCGGTATCCTTGAGATACGTCGTCCGGTAGGCCGAGTTGGTCATGATCGAGGTCGCGTACTGCTCGAAATTGCAGATGTTGCAATACTCGCTTCCCGGCTGGTAGGCATATGGATTTTGCACATATTCGTTCCACTCGTCTCCATAATAGGCCCAGGAAATGCCTTTGTCGACCAAAACATCGCCAATGGTGCGCACGGATGACGGCGGAATCGTGTAGACGGTATTTGAGGAATTGGTATCCGTGTCAGCCCTGGTGCCATCACCAAAATAGCCTGGGTTGTAGTTGTTGACGAGATAGTAGTAGCCCTGGTCACAGCGCGAGTCGACAGGGTGTTGCAACGCCTTGAGGTAGTTCAAGACAGTAGGAACGCCCGGCTGCGAGGAGTCCGCACAGCCGACGTAAGAGCCACCACCATAGTTGGCACTCGGAGCCGTCGCCGTGGGAGAGCCAGAGCCGCCGCCGTAACCGTCTTGCGTGTAATAATTGTTGGTACCGGGCTGCGGATTTGGATTTTCGATTTCACTGAGCGCACTTGTATTGCCGGGCAAAGGCGTGCCAGGATTTTTCGGATTAACCCCATAGTTGGGCGGAGTTTGTGGGTTGCCATTGCCATCACTGAACCAGATGGCATCGCCGGTACCCATCATAATATGGTTGGCACCGGTGCCGCCGGCAACGGCCTGGTGGTAATTGTCACTCATCGAATAGGTGTCGGCAAGTTCCTTGAAGTAAGGCGCGTCGCCGTGCTGGACATTATAGAAGCCCAAGGCGGTCGAACCCTCGCCGGTCGATTCATCGGTGAAGGGACTGGGTGGCGCCGCGCCGTTCGAGCCGGCGCCGATCGTCACTTCTACCCAAGCGTAGAGGTCGGAAGAGCAGCCCCAGCCATTGCTGAGGTCCGCTACAGCGGCGTTGCAGTCGAGCTGCTGCCGCATCTGATAAAATCGGTGGACCGGGCTCGCCGCATAGGCGTCATAGGGATAGCTCTTGGACGTGAGCTGGTAGGGCCCGGGCGGCAGATGGCTTGCGTCGTGGTTGTCGTAGTTGATGCGGTTATCCGGAACTTTGTTCAGCTGGCCGGTGCCGCCAGTCAGCAGGTACTGATAATAATCCTCCGCTAAACCATTTTCGAACTGCTTGGAGGATTCAATATTTGCCAGCGTTTTGCACGAAGTCACTGTATCTTGCTTGTAGCCGAGGCTCTGGCACACGTAAGGGGTCCACGTCCCCCCGGTGAGCGCCGGCGGCAAAACCGAATAAGGCGTTGCAGGCGGAGAGATATTGTAATTTTTTAGGTCATAAGCCTTATATTGCACCGCTGAGCCGTAATTCGGCCCGGGTGAGCCATCGTCTTTGACGATCTTTTTGGAGAGAAGATTTAATACGCTTTCGCCCTTGTTCACTGGCTTATAAGTAGCGAAGACATGATCGAAGGAGCGATTCTCACCGATTATAGTAATGACATGCTTTATCGGCGTTTTAGTCCTTTCTCCCGCGCTCGCCGCTAATGGAGCAAACGCATTGCACGCGAGTGCGCCAGCGGCGACGCATGCGAGCAGCCGATCTTTCAGGCCCCCTGTTCGAATGGTCCTCATTCTCGTTCCTCTCTTTTTCTCACGAGGTCTCGTCTCGCGCGAGAACGGATAGGAACCTATTTTAAAGTCACGGTGACGCCGGCATGAATTTGCCACGACAACGCCTTGGATATGGCGAATTAATGCGCCGACCGAATTGATATTTATGAATGACGTTATTAAGTATATGTCACAGGCATTTTTCGAATTGGATTCATGCAGCGTGGCCATAGGCATAAGTCGGCGAGGGCGGCATGGGGACCAGCGAGGAATTGCCAGCGCGACAAAACCCGCTAAGACAAATGCATGAGTTCATTCGATCCTCGCTTGACGCCGGCCCGGCCCGATCTCGCAGCTGCCTATCTGCGTGGCCGCATTGCTGCCCCGGCCTATGCCGAAGGCCAGATCATGTATGTGTCGACCGGAATCGCCGATGTGCGGCGGGAGCCGTCACACGATGCGCCGCTTGATACGCAAGCGCTGTTCGGCGAGCAGGCGATGCTCTATGAGGATGAAGAAGGGTGGGGTTGGATTCAGCTGCTTCGCGACGGCTATGTCGGTTACATCGCGATGGCCGCGCTTAATGACGGGGACTACAAACCCACTCATCGTGTCGCCGTCAACCGGACGCCAGTTTACCCCTGCGCGGATATGAAGATGCCGTCGCGGCGCGCCTCGCCGATGGGCTCTGCGGTGCGGGTGGTTGCATATAGCGGAGCCTTTGCGAAAATTGGCGAAACCGCCTTCGTTAGCGCCGCCCACTTATCGCCAATCGACTCGCTCGAGCCGGACTTTGTCGCGATCGCTGAGCGCTTCTTGCATAGCCCCTACCTCTGGGGTGGCAAGACGAGCCTCGGCATCGATTGTTCTGGCCTCGTCCAGGTCGCCCTCAGTGCCGCCGGGTTCAAAGCTCCGCGTGACTCAGATTTGCAGGAAAAAGAACTCGGTACCCCGCTGGCCTCTGGCGACTCTCTTCGGCGCGGCGACCTCGTTTTTTGGCCAGGTCACGTCGGCATCATGCAAAGCAAGACTGAGCTTCTGCATGCCAACGCGCACCATATGCTGGTGGTAAGCGAGCCTTTGGAAGACGCAAAGGCGAGAATTGCGCGGCCTGTCAGCCTGGTAAAAAGGCTCTCTTGGGGATCACGGCCACCAATTGTCCGGCGGCGGAATTGGTGGCGCCGACTGTTCAATCACGTAGCCGACTGAAAACAGCGTCTCTTCATCGAAGGCACGGCCGATCACTTGCAGACCCAGCGGCAGACCGTCGGAGGAGAGTCCTGCCGGGACGGCGATCCCCGGCAGCCCCGCCATATTTACGGTGACCGTAAATATGTCGTTGAGATACATCTCAACGGGGTCGGCCGAGCCTTTTTCCCCAAGACCAAACGCCGAGGATGGCGTCGCGGGGGTTAGGATCGCATCGATGCCATCCGCGAAAGCCGCCTCAAAATCTTGCTTGATCAGCGTCCGGATCTTTTGCGCGCGGACATAATAGGCGTCGTAATAGCCGGCCGATAACACATAAGTACCAATCAGGATACGCCGGCGCACCTCCTTGCCAAAGCCCGCAGCACGGGTGTTTTCGTACATATCGACGATGTCCTTGCCGGGCACGCGCAGTCCATAACGGACGCCATCATAGCGGGCGAGATTGGATGACGCTTCCGCCGGCGCCACGATATAATAGGCTGGGAGCGCATAGCGGGTATGCGGAAGTGAGATATCGACCACTGCCGCCCCTGCATCTTTCATCCAGGCGATACCTTGCGCCCAAAGATTCTCGATTTCCGCTGGCATACCGTCGCGGCGATATTCTTTTGGAATGCCAATTTTGAGGCCTTTGACGCCATGCTCCACCACCGCCTCGAAGTCCGGGACAGGCAAGTCAACGGAGGTCGTATCTTTCGGATCATGCCCCGCCATGGATCGCAGCATAATCGCCGCGTCCCGTACGCTTCGTGCGATCGGGCCGGCTTGATCGAGGGAAGAAGCGAAGGCAACCATGCCCCAGCGCGAGCATCTGCCATAAGTTGGTTTTATACCGACGGTGCCTGTGAAGGCGGCAGGCTGGCGGATCGATCCGCCCGTATCGGAAGCGGTCGCTCCATAGCACAGGCGTGCGGCGACAGCCGCCGCCGAGCCGCCCGAGGAGCCGCCTGGAACGATTGGGCTTGCCGATCCCCGCCGCCGCCATGGCGAAATAACAGGCCCAAAGTAAGATGTTTCATTCGACGAGCCCATCGCGAATTCGTCGAGATTAAGTTTCCCGAGCATCACGGCTCCGTCTCGCCAGAGATTGGCAGTGACGCTCGACTCATATGGCGGTACGAATCCCTCGAGGATGCGGCTCGCGGCGGTCGTCGGCACTCCTTCTGTACAGTAGAGATCCTTGATTCCGAGCGGTATGCCTTCAAGCGGGCCTGCTTCACCCGCGATAATTCGCGTATCGGATTGGCGTGCCATTGCCAGCGCCTTCTCCGGCGTCTCAACGATGAATGCGTTGAGAGCGCGCGCTTTTTCAATCGCGGCGATATGCGCCTGAGCGAGCTCCACGGCCGAAAATTTTTTCTTACGCAGCCCGTCCCGCGCGGCCGCAAGACTTAGCTCGGTTAGGCTAGCCATGCTGTTATTCATTCGACAACTTTGGGGACGATGAAATAATGATCATCCGAGGCAGGCGCGTTGGCGACAATCGCGTCGGGAATGCCGCCGTCGGTCACGTTATCCTCGCGTTTTTTCATCGGCATTGGTTGCACCGAGGTCATGGGCTGGACACCTTCCACATTAACGCTGGATAACTCTTCAACGAAGGCGAGGATTGCGTTGAGCTCGGATTGGAGATGCGGGACTTCGGCGTCGCTAACCTTGATCCTCGCCAAATGCGCGATGCGCCGCACGGTCGCCTGATTGACGGACATGGGAATCCTTGTGTTCGAGAGGATGCGCTATAGCACTGCGTCTGCGGCGCGGGCAAATGTGAATAGGCCCTGCTAACAAAAGCTACACATAGAGCCTGCCGCCCTTCTCCAAAAACTCGGCGCTCTTCTCCGCCATCCCCTTTTCGCGCTCGGCGATTGCGGCGGCTTCCTCGCGAATGTCTTGGGAGATCTTCATCGAGCAGAATTGCGGCCCGCACATTGAACAAAAATGCGCGGTTTTGTGCGCTTCCTTGGGGAGTGTCTCGTCATGGAAGGCACGGGCGGTATCGGGATCGAGTCCCAGATTGAATTGATCCTCCCAGCGAAAATCAAAGCGTGCCCGTGAGAGCGCATCATCGCGGGCCCGAGCCGCCGGATGCCCCTTCGCAAGGTCGGCGGCGTGGGCCGCAATCCGGTAGGTGATAACACCTGTTTTGACGTCGTCGCGGTCGGGTAGGCCAAGATGCTCCTTGGGCGTCACATAGCAAAGCATAGCGCAGCCAAACCAGCCAATCATCGCCGCGCCGATGCCGGAGGTGATATGATCGTAGCCTGGCGCGATATCGGTCGTCAGCGGCCCGAGCGTGTAGAAGGGCGCTTCACCACACTCCTTGAGCTGCTTATGCATGTTGATCTTGATCTTATGCATGGGCACGTGGCCGGGGCCTTCGATCATGACCTGGCAGCCCTTTGCCCAGGCAATCTTCGTCAATTCCCCGAGTGTTTCGAGTTCGGCGAATTGCGCGCGGTCGTTGGCGTCGGCGATCGAGCCAGGCCGCAGTCCGTCACCAAGCGAGAAGGAGACATCATAGGCGCGCATGATATCGCAGATCTCGTCAAAGCGTTCGTAGAGGAAACTTTCCTTATGGTGCGCCAAACACCAGCGCGCCATGATCGACCCGCCTCGCGAGACAATCCCCGTGGTGCGCGACGCCGTGAGCGGTATATAGGCAAGCCGCACTCCCACATGGATCGTAAAATAATCGACCCCTTGCTCTGCTTGCTCGATCAAAGTATCACGAAAAATGTCCCAAGAGAGCTTCACGGGATCGCCACCAACTTTTTCCAGCGCTTGGTAGATCGGCACGGTGCCAATCGGCACCGGAGCATTGCGTAATATCCAATCGCGGATGTTGTGAATGTTGCGTCCGGTCGAGAGGTCCATCACCGTATCGGCGCCCCAGCGGATCGCCCACACCATTTTTTCGACTTCTTCGGCAACGGATGAGGTGACCGCGGAATTTCCAATATTGGCATTAATTTTCACGAGAAAATTCCGGCCGATGATCATCGGCTCCAATTCCATGTGGTTTATATTGGCGGGGATGATCGCCCGGCCTCGCGCGATCTCATCGCGCACAAATTCAGGCGTAACGAAAGGCGGAATCGAGGCGCCGAAGCTTTCCCCATCCTCGAGCCGCGCCCCGGCATTTTCAGCCCTCACCTCGCGGCCCAGGTTTTCGCGAGTGGCGGCAAAGATCATTTCCTCGGTGATGATGCCGGCGCGAGCAAACTCGTATTGAGTGACAGGGGCATCGCCGCTCCCCTTCCGGGGAAGCCGGTTTGCTGGGCAAGGCGGCACCAAACGGTGGCCGGAAATGCCGCCATTATCTTCCGGGCGCACAGCGCGCCCCTCATAAATCTCAAGCCCTTGTCTTTTTGCAAGCCAAAGCTCACGAATGGGACGCAGCCCCGCCGAGAGATTGATCGACGCTTCAGCCAGTGTGTATGGTCCAGAGGAATCATAAACCGTGAGCGGCGGTTCGTTGGCCGCCGCGCTGAGCATGATTTCACGAAGCGGAACCGCGATATCAGGCCTCCCTGCAATGCAATGATATATTTTTCTTGAGCCTGGCAGAGGCCCGCAAGTCACGCTCTCTGGCACGATATTTTGCGTTTTTTCTCGGATATTCATGAAATCCTCGCTTCGCGCCACGAAGGGGAAGCTTTAGTTGGAAGCCGGAAGTTTTGCTTGCGGCAGTTTAACCTAATCCCTTCGCTGGTGTTACCCAGATGCAGGTTCAGTGGGTATGATCTCAGCCGCCGCTCTCGCGGAAGCACCCCAGGTCAACGGCCGAATATAGAGCCCGTATGCGGTTCGGGCAAGGAGAGCGGAAAAGTTACGAGGAACCGTATCGGTTGATGACATCGTGAGCAATTTTGTGGCTTTCAGCCAAAAAGCGGCCGATCACTATCTGAGCATTCGGTGTACAAAAATGGTAGGCTCGCTCGTAATCGTGAAAACCTCTATTGTAGCTTCCGGCGAGATGCCCCTTCACCGGGGCCGCCTCCGCCTCGGCGTCGAGCAGAGATTGCATTTTTGCGCGCCAATCTTCGGTCGCGTTGGGTAAGCACAGGTTTTCGAGATAGGTAAGAGCGCCGAGGATTTCAGATAGGCGCATGAGCTCGCGGTCGTAAGGTGCGAGTGGCACTTCGATCGGCGCCGTGTTCGCTCCTCCCAACGGCGTGGAAGGCTTGGCCACTGCCGCCTTCTTGCGTTTTTTCTGCTCGTGCCTTGCTTCGTTTTTCTTAGCCGCAGTACCCTTCGGGCCCACAGTGGCGGCGGGTGGGGGCGGTTCTTGTGATTTGCCGAATAAAAAATCGAAAGGAGACGCGGCAAGGCTCGTTGCGGAGCTAATACATGACGCAGCGAGGGCAAGGAAAAGGGCGCGGCAACCGGAAATAACCATCAAAGCTCTCTAAGAAACGGCTCTCTACAGTAAGAATACATCAAGCTTTTCGCCCCGAGAACAACGCAGCCAAGCTGCGGCGTGCAATCAAGCATGCCAAGTTTAGACGGGTTTACCCACTCAATTTCGTTGAGATCGCTGCCTGCCTTAGCCTCTCCGCCGATCCATTCGCCAGCGAAGGAGGCGATAACGAAGTGATGGCGGACTCTATCCTCATCATCGAGGTCAATGACTTGCAGATGGCGGTTGAACGCCACAATTCGCGCTTCGACCCGAGTTTCCTCTCGCAATTCACGAAGCGCGGCTTCTTCGAGTCTCTCGCCAATCTCAACAAGGCCGCCTGGGAGCGAAAGGGCCCCGGCGAAGGGCGGCTTTGCTCGCCGCCCCAGAAGCACCAGACCCGAGCGGAAAACGGCGATGCTAACGGCAAGGCTGGGGCTTATGGGATAGCCTGTGAGTGCCGCGGCACGCGCCGGCGGATCTTGGCTCATGGGTATAAGCGTTCCTTTTGCCAAGGCTCACTCTGCGATTGCCTTCGAAACACCAGGCGATCGTGCAACCGAAAGGAGCCTTCCGACCAGAATTCGAAATAGAGTGGCAAAATTCGATAGCCGAGCCAGTACGGCGGCCGAGGAACTTCGCCCAGTGCAAATTTCGCCGCATATTTGGCTGCTGAAGCCTCGAGCGTGAGCCGGTTTTTAAGCGGCCGGGATTGTTGGCTGGCCCAAGCGCCGATCTTGCTCCGCAAGGGGCGGCTCTTGAAATATGCGTCTGCTTCGCGAGGGTCTACCAAGGTCACAGACCCGCGGATGCGGATTTGGCGGCCCAAGGATTTCCAGTAAAAAACGGCGGCCGCTTGCATGTTCCGCTCGAGTTCTTGCCCCTTGGCACTTTCCGAATTTGTATAGAATACAAATCCAAGAGCGTCTGCGTCCTTGAGCAGAACCATGCGCACGTTGGGCAGACCATTGGCACCCGCTGTGGCAAGCGCCATCGCCTCGGCATTACATGGCTCGCTTTTTTGAGCGGCCTCGAACCAGGACTTGAATAAACCGAGGGGCTCGTGAAGCTCCGCTACGTCAGAACTCGTTAACTCGTCCAAGTTAACCTCCAAAGACGTGCAAGAGCACAAATTCGCTTGAATACTTTAGAGAAGCAAGAAAACACTGAAAGGCCGGCTTGCTATAAACCAAATGATAACGGTGGGTCGAGGGCCGCTGCTGTTCCACTTTGGGTTAGTGCCGGTTAGGATGCGGCGATGCGTCGCCTTGCCCTCCCTGTTGCTCGCTGGTTGCTCGATATCGTTTCCAATATCGCCGCTGATCAACTCGAACGACGACGCGGTAGATAAGAAGCTCCCTAGTGAGAATCCGCCCGGCGAAGATTGACGCCAGGCTGGGCAAGCGCTCATGACCGCCGCTCTGCTCAACACTTAAGCAATTAGGTTCCGCTGGTATGTTCGGTCCGACGAAAGTTTGATTTTTGCGAGTTCGCCAACCAAACCGGCACCTCAAGGGGGCTCAAACAGCCTTGAGCACTACCCGGAGAGAAGCTAGGGTGACAACCGGAATGCTCCGATTCCCTTAGGCACGCCACTTGGTTTAATCTCGGGTTTCCACAAAAAACCTTGCGGCTCGCGCGCTACCGTCCCAAGTTTGAAGGGACTTGCCCCCTGCCGCTGGTTGCATGTGGAAACAGGCTAATCGATGCGTGATCCTTATTCGGTTTTAGGCGTTCAAAAGTCCGCGGATACGGCGGAGATAAAGAAAGTCTTTCGTAAGCTAGCGAAAAAGTACCATCCGGATCAAAGTAAAGACCCAAAAGCAAAAGAAAAATTTGCGGAAGTGAATGCTGCCTACGAGATTCTCGGCGATGAGAAAAAGCGTGCGGCATTTGATCGCGGCGAGATCGATGCCGAGGGGAAACCGCGTTTTCGTGGTTTTGAAGGTTTTGGCCCAGGTGGGTCCGGTTTCGCCCGCCAGTCGGGCGGTCCGGGATTCCAGCATTTCGAGTTTAACTTTGGCAACGCCAGCGGAGGTGAAGGTTCGAGCGCCAGTGATATCTTCGCCGATCTATTTGGGGGCGCGGCAACACGCAGGCGGGGGGCGGGACCGAGAGGCACGCCGCCGCGTGGCGCCGATGTCAACGCGAGTGTTACCATAAGCCTTGCGGATGCGGCAAAAGGAACGACGGCCCGCGTCGATTTGCCCAGCGGCCGCACGCTTGAAGTCTCCATCCCTGCCGGTATCGAAGAGGGCAAGCAAATCCGCTTGAAAAGGCAAGGACAGCCTGACCCCGGAGGCGGCGAGCCGGGCGATGCGCTCGTTACCGTACACATCGCCAAACATCCCTATTTCCGACCCGATGGGCAAGACTTGCGGCTTGAGTTGCCAGTGTCGCTCTATGAAGCGGTGCTAGGAGCAAGAGTCAATGCGCCGACACTTGAGGGAATGGTAGAGCTTACGGTACCTGCGAACTCAAACGGCGGGCGAACTTTGCGCCTCCGCGGAAAGGGTTTGCCGAATGCAAAAGGATCGGCGGGGGACTTGCTGGTTACGTTGAAGATCGTCCTCCCGGACGAGCCGGATGGGGAACTCACGAGCTTGATGCGCAAATGGGAAACACAAAAACCTTATAACCCACGCGGTGGAATGAAGTAGAATTGTGGCGGCACTTCTCTCCACCAAAAAGCGGAGCTGAACGGCTTTTCGATGTTTTTCTGGCCAGCCACGGACACAGCCCTATTCCGCGCGTTGGCCTGCGAGAACGACATTCCAATAAACAAGGAAACGAGCCATGAGCGGTACGTGGCAATATCAAATTAGGATCTATCTCGGCGATGAGCTTGCGAGCGTGGCCCGGAATGACCGAAACAGCCTATTGCTTAGGCCGTTGACGGATATTCTTAAAAATCATAATGCAGCACTAAAGTGCCAATTCGATGCTTTTTCCGAATATGTCTCAAATGCCGAGAAATGTGGCAAAGAAAATTTTCCGCTCTACAAATGGACAAAGGCAACGATCGAGGACCCTTTTAAGAAAGAGAAATATATCAAATCTTTTACTCTTTACGTTAACGGTCAAGAGGTCTATAGCCAAGAGATAGCGGATGCGCTCGAGAGGGATTTAGAACCTTTAGTTGATCAAAAATTCCTCGCGCGCATGACCAAACATGACACAAATCCTGCGAACAATCCGCAGGCACCGGCGCAATTTCGATCATAACTACAGGCCGATCGACCGGCTTGTTGCCCTTGTCATTGGCCTAAAATCCCGAAAGTGAAAAATCGCTTCCGGTCGGCCGGTTTTCCACTATAGCTCTTTATCCGAATCCGAGGCTCATATAAGAGACTGGGTCTAAGATTAGAAAGCCTTTTAGGAGGGAGAAACCGATGAACCAAGCGGGTCCTAGCAACCCAGCTTTTGGCGCTGACAAGTTCGGCCTTAAAGATCTGAAAAGCATTTGCTATAACTTTGATACCGCTCGCCTAGTTGAAGACGCAATCAGGCGGGGAGAGGCGCAGTTCGCCAAGGGCGGGGCCCTGAATGCAGAAACCGGTATCCATACCGGGCGCTCCCCCAATGATAAATTTGTCGTCCGCGACGAGTTCAGTGAAAAGGCGATTTGGTGGGATAATAATAAGGCCATGACGCCGCAGGCGTTTGATGCGCTTTACGCCGATATGCTCGCGCACGCCAAGGGCATGGATTTATACGCTCAGGACCTCTACGGCGGTGCCGACCCCGCGCATCGAATCAAAGTGCGGGTCTTTACCGAATTTGCCTGGCACTCTCTTTTTATTCGTGACCTGCTGATCCGGCCGCCGGCCGAAGATCTCGCCTCTTTTGTTGCCGATATGACGATACTCGATTTGCCGTCATTTTCGGCTGATCCAGCGCGTCATGGCTGCCGCTCGCAGACCGTCATCGCCGTGAATTTCGGCCGGAAAATCGTTCTCATCGGTGGCACGAACTACGCAGGCGAGATGAAAAAATCCGTTTTTACCTACCTTAACTACCTGCTCCCGACCAAAAACATCCTTTCAATGCACTGCTCGGCAAACGCCGTTTCAAGTGGGGAATCGGCGCTGTTTTTTGGTTTATCTGGAACGGGTAAGACGACGCTGTCGGCCGATGCCACGCGGACTTTAATCGGCGATGACGAGCATGGCTGGAGCCCCGAGGGAATTTTCAACTTCGAAGGCGGCTGCTACGCCAAGGCGATAAATTTGTCGGCCGAGGCGGAACCGGAAATTTATTCGACGGCCGAGCGGTTCGGCACAATCATGGAAAATGTCGTGCTCGACCCGACGACGCGGGTGCCAGATTTTTACGATGATTCGAAAACCGAAAACACGCGCATTGCCTACCCCATTGATTTTATCCCCAATGCCTCGACAACTGGCCGGGCGAGTCACCCTCGGAATGTCATTTTTCTAGCTTGTGACGCCTTCGGTGTATTACCTCCCATCGCCCAGCTGGATGGGTCTCAGGCAATGTACCACTTCTTGTCCGGTTACACCGCCCTTGTCGCTGGGACGGAAAAAGGCGTGACGGAGCCCGTTGCGACATTCTCGACTTGCTTCGGGCATCCTTTCCTACCGCTGCATCCATCCGTCTACGGTAATCTTTTGCGCGATTTGCTGGCCAAGCACGAAGCCGACTGCTGGCTGATCAATACGGGCTGGACGGGTGGTATTTACGGCGTCGGAAAACGCATGCCCATTAAAGTCACCCGCAAACTCCTTAACGCTGTGCTCGATGGCTCGCTCGCAAAGGTAAGCTTCCGTAAGGATCCCTATTTCGGCGTCTCCGTGCCGGTATCCGTTGAGGGTATCGACACAGATATTCTCGATCCGGTCAGAACCTGGTCAGATAAACAGGCTTTCGATACAACCGCAAAGAAGCTCGTTGAGATGTTCCGCAAAAATTTTGCGAAATTCGAAGGATATGTCGACGGCGCGGTCAAGGCAGCGCAACCAGGCGTCGCCGAAGCTGCTTAAAACTAAAATGATCGGGCCATGGTCGCGCTCAAGCGACCGTGACCTGAGATGCCGTCTCTAAGCTCATTTTTGTTTTGGGGCATGCCCCAGAGAGTGGATTGATAAAAGCTTAACTTTTTTCAATCCTGTATTAAGCGGTGATCCGCTCGTCCTCCTCAGTCGGCTCCCTCAATACATAGCCGCGCCCCCAAACTGTCTCTATGTAATTGCGGCCTCGACTGGCGTTGGCCAGCTTTTTACGCAATTTGCAAATAAAGACATCAATGATCTTGAGCTCTGGCTCGTCCATTCCACCATAGAGGTGGTTGAGGAACATTTCTTTTGTCAGTGTCGTGCCCTTGCGCAGCGAAAGAAGCTCGAGCATTTGATATTCTTTGCCGGTCAAATGAACGCGGGCACCCGCCACTTCGACCGTTTTCTGATCAAGATTGACCACAAGATCTCCGGTTGCGATGACGGACTGAGCATGGCCCTTTGACCGCCGCACAATGGCCTGAATGCGGGCGACCAGCTCATCTTTGTGGAAAGGTTTCGTCAGATAATCATCCGCGCCAAAACCCAAGCCTTTAACTTTATCCTCTATTCCCGCGAGTCCGGAAAGAATGAGGATCGGCGTCTTTACCTTGGCAATGCGGAGCGTCCGCAAAACTTCGTAGCCGGACATATCGGGCAAATTTAAATCTAACAAAATGATATCATAATCATAAAGCTTACCGAGATCGATGGCTTCTTCGCCAAGATCGGTCGCGTAAACGTTAAAGTTTTCCGACTTGAGCATCAATTCTATGCTCTGAGCGGTGGCGCTGTCGTCTTCAATAAGTAAAACGCGCATTTAGGGTCTCAGCCTTCCCCCCGTCGGTCCGCCTTGCCGGCGCGCAAGTTCGCTTAAGGAACCGTGCGGCGGTTCGGCTGTCCGCCCGCACAAGTTTCCCGCTACGAATTTCGTAACCTTAACGGGCAATGGTTAACAAAAATATTCCGTGGAATGACGCTTCGCCGACATCTCTTCGCACAGTCAAGTTGTGATTCGTTTCTCCATCTTGCACCCAAACTGTAGCCAACCAAGCTTGCGCGACGGCGGATCGGCCCAAAGTCCGAATCAGACCTTGAGGCAGTATACACTCGCGGGAGCGAGCAAAAAAATCAGGCGGCTTTCCCTCGGGTAACGAATGGGCAACTTTAGTCGGGCAGAGTTGGATGGTGGGTGGCTCTTGCCGGCGCTTGCTGGATGGGGGGAGTCATCCCAGCCTAGTACCTTGTCGTTTCAAGCTTTGAACCGCCCCTCCCAGGCCTTGGGGTTTTTGGAGTCATAAAGTCATGAAACCGCGCGAGTCCCTCGCTCGTCTTAGACGCTTCCAAATCGAAGAAACACAGCGCCGCGTTACTCAAATCGAGGCCATGATCGCCGAATTTTCGAAAATGGCCCGGGAGCTAGACCGAGAAATTGCACTAGAAGAGCAAAAATCGGGTGTTGTAGATATTGCTCACTTCGCTTACTCGACTTACGCGCGTGCCGCTCGCACCAGACGCGATAATTTGCAGCGCTCGGCGGAAGAGCTTTCTCATCAGCTTGAAGAGGCCCGCCAGTTTCTCGATGAAACGCTTGCGGTCGCGAGCCAGAAGCTAGCGGATGATGGCGAAAGATTCTCCGAGGAAGCTAGCGCAGCGCCTGCTGGGCCGCAGACCGCATTACGCCGCGCTCAAATGTAGTCTCGGCTGCTCGGAAGCATCTGCCGCAGGCCCTAGACCGCTAGGTCCGCAACAACAGCGTCAAGCACCGGGAAGCCCTGGGCACTGAGCCGGATCCGTCCTCGAGGCGTGTATTCCACCATTCCGTCGGCGATGAGCGAAGCAATCCGGTGGACATCGAGATTTCGTCCCGACAAGGCTTGAAAATCCGACGCGGAAATTCCTTCCGAAAGACGCAAGCCCATCAAAAGAAATTCATCGGCCTGCTGTTCGGCAGATAACAGCTCATCCTCAATCAAGGCATGACCTTTTTTTTCAACGGCACTAAGCCAGCTTTCGGGGCGGGGTTCCGTCACTTGCGCCCGGCGCCCGCCCCTTGAGAGGATGCGGCCATGAGCGCCAGGGCCTATGCCGATATATTCCCCGTAGCGCCAATAGACGAGATTGTGGCGGCTTTCAGCGCCGGGCCGGGCATGGTTTGAGATCTCATAGGCAAAGAGGCCCGCTTTTGACGTCACGTCCTGTGTAACATCCCAGAGCTCGCGCGCGAGATCACCGCCCGGGAGGGAAAGCTTCCCCTTATCATAGAGCCGGGCAAACACCGTTCCAGGCTCGACAGTAAGCTGATAAAGCGAGAGATGATCCCGGGCGTGCGCGATCGCAGCTTGCAATTCCAGCCGCCACTCTTCAGAGGTCTGACCCGGCCGCGCGTATATAAGGTCGAAAGAGTAACGGTCGAAAACCGTTGCGGCAAGCTTCACGGCGCGGAGGGCTTCGCCCACCGAGTGGCCCCGGCCCAAGAGTTTAAGACTTGCGTCGTTTAAGGCCTGCACCCCCAGGGAAACACGGTTGACCCCAGCTTTTCTAAAAGCCCGAAATCGATCGATTTCCACGCTCGTCGGATTGGCTTCGAGTGTGATCTCGGCGGCTGGTTCGATTGGCCACAATCGCGCGATCTCATCTAAAACCGCCTGAACAATGGTGGGCTTCATCAAGGAGGGCGTCCCACCCCCAAAAAAAACCGAGGAGACCTTTCGGCCGAGCGTCAGGACGGCGCGATGAGCAAGTTCCGCCTTGTAAGCCTTGATAAAGCGTGGATCATTGACGGCTCCCCCGTGAACATGGCTGTTGAAATCACAATAAGGACATTTCGACAAGCAATAGGGCCAGTGCACGTAAATCCCAAAGCCGGGTCCAGGATCAGCCTCTCGTTGCGGCCATAGAATCGTGCGCTCAAGCTGGCATGGCGGGATCATCATGGAAATGGCTTATAGCATGTCGAGCATGCGTCCAAATCGCCATTTCTGCTTTGCTTGCGATTCGGCAAAGATGCAAAACAAATTTGCCAAATCGGGGCCCATCTCAAGAAGACCTGTGGATTTTTTTGAGTCGCTCGTTTTTGCATAAACCTAAGATTTGCCAAGATTTGTTAAGATTGCGTTCACCATGCTTTTCTAGCCCTCAAAGCAAGCCGCCGGATAGATGGTTTTGACTGCTGAACAAGTGTGAATGAACGTTGGGTTATCTTTCGCCGCCGCCAAGCCCGGCACCTGTCATAGCTATGAACGATGTAGGCGGCTTTGTCGTTGATCATGAAAAACAGACTGCCCTTTACCGCTCGACCAACAGGGAAGTCCGGTTGCACGAGTACTGCTAGGCTTGCACAGTAGCGCTCAGCTTGCCGAATGTGTGCGTTTTCCTCGACGCCAAGCTCAAATTTCATATGGCCTATGATCCGCGCACTCGCCAGACAAATTGCCGACGTATCGCAGCAGATGTTCTCGGCTTATCCGGCTGCCGTGCGCGGGCCGTTCGGAACGCTGACGCGCGAATATAAAATCTTGAGCGGAAGTGAACTTATCGCGCTTGGAGTGCGAGATTGCAATGCACCGAAATCAATCGAGCCAAGGCCGGGCGAGCAGCAGACACTGGTCGCATCAGCGAAGTCGCTTAAAATCCGTTCGGAAAGGCTCCGGCAGGAAGGCGGGCAGACATCTTTTTTAGCTAATCTCGTCGGCAAAGTCGCCTTTGTCTTTGGCGCCAGCGATATCGCTTTGGGCCAGACAAGTGAAGGGCGGCTCAATCAGCCGCGCGCCTCGCTAAACAGATAGCGGGGCTGCCGCAGGCTGAAGAAGCCGTTCCATTGCCGCCACCGCAGCTTCAAGAACTAGGCGAAGAATGTGCTGATCCTTTGGCAGACGCCGGGTCAGATGCGGTAAGCGAAGGGCCGGCTCGCTCGGCGGCTGCAAGTCGAAATGGTGCGGTGCCATCCGAGTTGTGAAAAGCCTCGCTGTTACCGTCGCATCCGCCCGAACTCGCCTCCTCCCAAGCTATGCGGCGGTTGGCCAGCCTTGCAATAACGAGGTTGCTTGTTGTCAACCAATCCTGCCGCCTGGTTCCAGTCGTGGTATCGCGGCTTCCGGACTCAAGTCAGGTTTAGCGCAGAATTAGCTAGGCCTGGTCTTCAGCCGGCTGGACGATAACGCCCCCGCTGTGGCGAGACGCCGGCTTGGCTTTCGCTCTACAAGCACCGTTCTTGTTTCGCGCCCTGCGGATGTCGTGATTTGCGTGCTATTTCGGGGTGGCAGCATCTTCGAGAGCTCGGCTCTGACGTCTTCAATAGGCGCGTCTAAAAGCGCAGCCGCGATGTCTGCTTGCTGTTCCAGATCGGGCGTTAAACCCTGTGCTGCTATAATAGCTTCCCTGAGCGTTGGAGGATCATGCCGCACGCGCCGCGTGCCATATCTGGTGTTCCAAACGGTCCGCATGGAGGTATTTCCTCCTCTTTGTGCGAGGCAATATACTCGACTTGACTGATGAAATCAAGATGACGTCATAGTGCATTTTATCACTGATGCAAAATCAAAATTTTCAGGAACTCTCCCGCCGATCGAGGCAGGTGCGCGCAAAGTCCCGGAACGCCCGCGCGCGATGCGACAAGGCAACCGAGCCATCGCGGGGAATACCGTGCTTCTCTTCTGACGTCATCTCACCAAAGGTGCGGGCAAATCCATCTGGCAGAAAAATCGGGTCATAGCCAAAACCGAGGGTTCCTTTAGGCGGAAACACGAGTTGCCCGAAAACTTTTCCTTCGAAGTTTTCAGCCTCGCCGTTCGGCCAGGCGAGTGCAAGCGCGCAAGTAAAATGCGCTTTGAACGGCTGGGTGGCGTGCGCTTTCTGCAGCGCAGCTTCGACCTTCTCGATGGCCGCGTTGAAGTTACGAGAGGGTCCCGCCCAGCGCGCCGAATGGACCCCCGGGCCGCCCGCAAGTGCATCAACGCAAAGGCCGGAATCATCAGCAAGCGCCGCCATATTGGCGCTTTGCGCTGCCGCCTTTGCTTTAATTTCCGCATTGCCGGCAAAGCTCGCGCCCGTTTCCTCGGGTGCCGGCAAACCTAGATCCGCGGCGGAAATGGCTGTAACACCAAATATAGCAAGCAGCTGCCTGATCTCTTCGAGCTTGCCTTCGTTGTGCGTCGCGATGAGGAGTTTATCAATTCTTTTGGGCATTCTGCCGGAATCCGCTATCCAAGATGCCGAAACTCGCGAGTTTGTTCTATTCTGACGCTTCATTCGGCGAGAGTGCCTAGATGCGCAGTTTTTTTGCTCTTCTGGTTTCAGCATATTTTGGGGCCGCGAGCATAGCCCACGCTGAGCCGCTCTGGCTTACCCTGCCACCGACACCTGTCCTCCCGACCGCGAAGCGAAGCGGCAGCGCTCCCGTCAACGGCATAAAAATCTGGTATGCCGAATTCGGCGAAGGTGAAACCGTCATTTTGTTGCACGGCGGACTTGCCAATGGCAACTACTGGGGCGCGCTTGTGTCAGTTCTACAGAAGCACTATCGCGTAATAGTCGTGGACAGCCGAGGCCATGGGCGCAGCTCGCGCGATGCAAGGCCTTTCGGCTACGATCTCATGGCGTCCGACGTTCTGGCGCTCATGGACTATTTGCATATCGCCAAAGCGGCGGTCATTGGCTGGAGCGATGGCGCGATCATTGGCCTTGATCTAGCCATCCATCATCCTGGAAGACTTACCAAACTCTTCGCCTTTGCCGCCAACTCAGACCCTAGCGGGCTCAAAGATACGAGCCAAAGCCCTGTCTTCAACTCTTTTATCGCACGCGCCGGGAAGGAATACGAACAACTCTCGCCAACCCCGGGGCAATTCCAGGCTTTTTTCGAAGAAATCACCAAAATGTGGGAAACACAGCCGGATTTTTCTGCCGCGGAATTGCATGCGACACATGTGCCGTGTGTGATCGCGGACGGCGATCATGACGAGGCGATTAAGCGGGAAAACACCGAGTTCATGGCGCAGCACATACCTGGCGCTCACCTTCTCATAGAACCCGGCGTGAGTCATTTCTCTATTCTGCAAAATCCCGAGCAGTTCAATCGCGACGTCACGACATTTTTGAAAGAGCCACCTCGCTAGGTGATCGCCGCCTTTTGCAGATCTACGAGTTTGGCAATTCCCATCTTCGCCAGCGCGATCAATTCCATCAGCTGCGCGTTTGTAAAAACCGCCCCTTCCGCTGTCGCCTGCACTTCGACCAAGGAGCCCCCGCCAGTCATGACAAAATTGGCGTCTGTCTCGGCGTTACAATCTTCATCGTAATCAAGGTCAAGCACGGCCTGGCCACTCGCGAAGCCGCAAGAAACCGCCGCGACATGGTCGCGCAAAGGCAAGTCCTTTATAATCGAGCGTCCGTGCATCCATTTGAGGCAATCGTGCAAGGCAATCCAGGCGCCGGTAATCGAGGCGGTTCGCGTGCCGCCATCGGCTTGCAAGACGTCACAGTCAAGCGTGATCTGCCGCTCGCCAAGAGCCGGGAGATGCGTGACCGCGCGCAAGCTGCGGCCGATCAGGCGCTGGATTTCTTGCGTTCGCCCGGATGGTTTTCCTGAAGCGACTTCGCGGCGTGTTCGAGTGTGCGTGGCCCTCGGCAGCATCGAGTATTCGGCGGTAATCCACCCGCGTCCCTGGCCGCGCAACCAGGCGGGGGGCTTCTCTTCGAGCGATGCCGTACAAAGAACGTGAGTCTGTCCGAATTTCACGAGGCAAGAGCCTTCGGCGTAGCGCGCAACATGGCGCTCCAGCGTAACCGCACGTAGCTCATCGGAGGCGCGATTTGATGGACGCATAAGTCCCCCCTGTTTTTAATCCAATACTAAAGGTGCAAGGTTAACCGCGCAACGGCGTAAGCATAAAACTGAAAGACCCAAAAGCCGATGGTGCACCGGAGGTTGTGCGAAAAGGCACAAACGGTCGCTTTCTCTGAAGTTAGGCTAGCACTAGTCCGAACTCAGGCTTTGCACCAAGGCGGCGCGATCAAGCGAGGGTCAAGGGAGTACCTAAATGCATTCCTTCCGAGGGAAAGTCGCTCTTGTCGTTGGCGGGACGTCGGATATTGGCCGTGCCACCGCCGCTGCATTTATGCGCGCAGGTGCCTATGTAGCGTTCATTGGAAACCGCGCCCCCCTCGATCTGGCTGACCAAGCGAGTGGCCAAAGCGTTTTCATTGCGGCCGATATAACCCGCGAGGTTGAGGTTCGCGCTGCGATCGATCTCGTTGTTTCAAGCTACGGCAGTATCAATTTCGCGGCAAATCGTGTCAGTGTTGGTCCGACCGCCGATTTGATTGATTACACGGAGGCGGAATTCGATGAGATATTCCAGGCAAATTTAAAAGGACTATTTTTCTGCCTCAAACACCAAATCCGCAGCATGCGAGAAACCGGTGGCGTGATTGTAAATGTCACCTCGGTGGCGGCGCGAACACCTTTTGCCGGTTGCAGCCTTTTCAATGCGAGCAAGGCGGCTGCGGCGATGCTCACCCACAGCGCCGCAGTCGAAGCTGGCAAATATGGGATCCGCGTGATCGAGGTCGCGCCTGGCCCCATCGAGACGGCAATGTCCCGCCTTTATAGAAAAGAAACCGGGGGCAGCTTGGACACCTCTAGGGATATTATCGAAGCTTCGACGCTTCTGGGGCGGATGGGCCGGCCAGAAGAAGTGGCGGACGCGATTACATTCCTTTGCTCGCCGGCCGCTTCTTTCGTCACCGCCACGTCACTTCGCGTCGATGGTGGTTTCTCGCTGGGGTGATCCTGGCGAGCTTAGTGCCCTTCAAAAGACATCAGCGTGCGGACCGGCACGCCGAGCGCCCGGATTTTTTCCGCGCCACCGAGGTCCGGGAGGTCGATCACGAAACAGGCCGCAACGACGTCAGCTCCAATTTTTTGTAAGAGACCCACGGCTCCGAGCGCGGTCCCCCCGGTGGCGATAAGATCATCGACCAGAATGACTTTTTCTCCGCAAGCCAAGGCGTCGTCGTGAATTTCCATCTCGTCGAGGCCATATTCCAGCGCGTAGGCGATTGAAACTTTTGTGTAAGGGAGCTTGCCCTTCTTGCGGATCGGGATGAAACCCGCCGAGAGTTGGTGAGCAACGGCGCCTCCAAGAATAAAGCCTCGCGCCTCCATGCCGGCGATTTTGTCGATCTTCGCGCCGGCCCAAGGCTGCACAAGCTCATCGATGGCACGGCGGAAGGCTCGCGCATTGCCAAGCAAGGTCGTGATGTCCCGAAACATGATGCCGGGCTTGGGGTAATCCGGTATCGTCCGGATCACGCTTTTAAGATCGCTGGTCATTCGACTGAACCCGCCGCACGATCGCCTCCAGTTTTTTCATAAGGGCCGGATCGCGTCCCTCAGAGGCCGTCAGGATCGCATTGTCAAGCCCTCGATCCGAAAAAGCGGGGCATGCTTCGTGCTCGGCTGGAAAATCGCGCAACAGGCGGGCCAAAAGCCTCGCAGCTTTGCTGGCGTTGGCCTCGACGATTTTTATGACGGACTGGACATCGACCTCGGCGTGATCAGGATGCCAGCAATCATAATCCGTGACCATGGCGATAACCGCATAGGAAATCTCCGCCTCGCGGGCGAGCTTTGCCTCCGGCATTGCCGTCATGCCAATGACGTCGCAACCCATGGCTTTATAGGCGAGTGATTCGGCGAGTGATGAGAATTGCGGGCCTTCAATACAGACGTAGGTTCCGCCTTCAACGAAAGGGATGTTTTCGGCACGCGCCGCAACTGCAATCCTCTGCTGGAGCACCGGCGAGACGGGATGGGCCATCGACACGTGCGCCACGCAACCATTGCCGAAAAAAGAATTTTGCCTGGCAAACGTCCGGTCGATGAACTGATCAGCAAGCACAAAGAGCCCCGGGCAAAGATCGTGCTTAAATGAACCGCAGGCAGAGATGGAGACGATATCCGTGACATCGGCGCGTTTGAGAGCATCGATATTAGCGCGATAATTAATTCCCGAGGGGGAAAGCCGGTGCCCTCGCCCGTGGCGCGGCAGAAACACCACTTCGGTCTCTCCAATCCGGCCGAAGTGAAGCGCGTCGGAAGGCTCTCCCCACGGTGTTTCCATCCGCTTTTCGCGGATATCCGATAATCCAGCCAGATGGTAGACGCCAGATCCGCCAATCACTCCAACGACCGCTTTCGCCATGCTCAATCCGGCGCTTTCAGCGCCCCAGTTCTAGCTCGCTCCGGCCAAGAGGCAAGCCCGGACAGGCGACGGAGTGGCTTGATACGTCCTTTAATGCCGAAGAAATTTCACGGGCCAAAAAACTCGTAGTTGGCGTTGTAGGGCACCCGCTTTTCTTCCTCGGCGTGGGCGCTATCGCAGCCGCCTTGCGGCGCAACACCGCCAATTGTGTCCACTCGGCGGACAAAAGTGACAGGCTCGAGTTTCCCTGTACCTGAGTGTGAAATCACTTTGAGTAAAAGCCAAGGGATTGCATCCGGCTGCGGCGAGGCTTTCTGTGCAGTCACTTCGCCTTCGATCTGTGATCCATCGTTAAGCGCCCAGCTTGGCCGAATGTCGTGGCGCCCTGCACGCTCCCCCCAGCTAGGCCCCTTGCCGTGTTGCCCTGCCCGCTTCCCCGAGGCGTCAAGAAGAACTGCCTCCGGCCTGGAAAAGGCCCAGCCGAAAGATGCCTCATTTTGCTGCTCGCGCCTAAGCTCGCAAACATAAATTTGCACACCGGTTGCACGCAATTCGAATAATTTGCGAACGCCTGAAGGAGGGTCAAGACTACCGGCCACAGCCGGAGGGCTTAGAGATATGAATGATAATAGAATAGCCCATTTTTTAAAAGACATCCACCTCATTTCATCATTCCTTCAACAATTTTTATCTAAGCATCAGCAACACGACAATTAGGGATTACCCGTTCTGCTGTCATCTATCCAGCAGATTCAGGATGCCACCCATTTCAAAGGCCTCTCATTAATGGTATAGCCTACGCCTGCCTTCTTCATGCGGGTTGCACGAAGCAATGCGCCGAACAGGGGCAGGTCGAAACCATTTGGAGGAGGACGGATTATGAAAGAGAAAGGCATTTTTGCAGCCTTAACTTTATTGGCTGGGACGGCCATAATGGCGCATCCTGGGATCGCACGGGCTGACGACGGTGGTGGGCAGCTTTCTTGCCCCGTTACGTACTCGCAGTTGAAAACCGCGCTCGTCGCGGCTGACACAGTCGATTCGAGTGGCTTCAACAACCATTTTTGGGCCGTCGTGGTTAATCGGGCAGGCGTTGTCTGCGCTGTCGCCTTTTCCGGCTCAGATACGGGCTCACAGTGGCTGTCCAGTCGGCAGATCGCCGCAGCGAAGGCATTTACGGCCAATGGTTTAAGCCTTGACATTGGCAGTGCCGGAACGGGTGCATTGTCGACCGCTCAACTTTATCAGTTTGTGCAGCCGGATAATGTCAATGTCGCTAACCCCCTCTACGGCCTCGCCGGCGGTAACGTTTTGGATTCGGAAGCCGCTTATTGGGGCGATTATAAGTCTTTTGGTACACCGTACGATCCGATGATCGGCCGGAGAGTTGGCGGCACGATCACGTTCGGAGGCGGCCTTGGTCTTTATCAAGGCAACACTGTTGTTGGCGGGGTGGGGCTGTCAGGGGATACCGCCTGCGCCGACCATTCCGTTGCTTGGCGGACGCGCAGTCTTCTCGGCCTCCAGCAATCGAACCCCATGGATAAGATTACCTTCGCCACCACCCCCGGTCAGCCGAATGGTCATCCTTGCTGCCCGAACGCTACCAGTACTCAAGGAGCAGTGAACCCTTCAGTTTGCACGCCATCCTGATACCGCCCCGTAGCACCCCCAACCGACGAGGGCGTGCGGAAGGTTCTCTCTATTTTTCCGCGCGCCTCACCCGCTCTTGCGCTTTTGAGAAAAGTAATCAGCTAATGGGGCCGTTTTCACCTCAGAAAGTACGGCCAAACTTCCCGGCGATATTGAACGCCGGCATGCGCGGACCCGCAGGAGCTTCGCCCGGCGCTGGCAAGGATACGGTTGCAACTTGGCTGTTCTTTTCCAGCGTCATCGAACGGCCATCAACGGAACGCAAGCTCCAGCCTGACGCACTTTCGCCAGGATGGAGGCGGATGATTGCCTTAGTTGCCTGATCCAGGACGAGTGCGACGGTTTGCGTATTGCTCACGGCTGTCCCAAGGAGCGCGAAGTTGGGCTGCTCAGGCACTGCTGGCGGAGGAGGAGGAGGCGCGGCAGCGACCGTGGGAGGTGGCGGAGGCGCGGGGGGCCTTCGCGAGGCGGAAAAGATCGGTCGATCCCGCGTCGCCGAAAGGGCACTCAAGGACACTCCCCAAAGCGGGTTGGCTCCCGCCGGAGGCGTTTGCGCGCTCGTGCTCTTTTTGTCATTCCCTTGCGAATCGCCGCCGGAAACTTGACCGTAGGCGCTATCTAGCGAAAAGGCGGCCAATGCCGCGATTAAGCAAGCGCTAAGCTTTTTCATTTGCTCACCTGCCATTGACCCGAGACCTCAATTTGAACATGTAGATGGCGCGCTGAATCCAGCGCGTTCTCATTCCTAGCCGCCAATTGCGGCAATTGTATCATGAGTTGGTCGATATATAAAAACGGCATTCCCGTTTCGAGTTCATAAAGCAGTTGCTGCAAATTGCTCTGTTCGATTTCGCACACTGCGGAAAGGCTAACGAGTCCTTGCTTTGCCTCGGATTTTTGCAGATCGACCTGAGCCGAAAGCACATTTCCATGGGCCTCCCTTACGGCCTCCACCACCCTTTGCTGCAGCGCAGCGCCCGCGATGGTCAAGGTGCGGCCTTCGAGAAAAGGTGATGAGCCCAACCCCGCGGTTTCCGAGGCGAGCTTGCGTCCCTCCAACCGGTCGAGGGTATCACGAGCGGCAGCTTCCTCCTGGTAATCTCCGAGAAGGCCCCCGAGCGTAAACCAAATAATTATTGCGCAAGCGGATAGAAGACCGATGTAACCCGCTACAGGCAACAGATGGGCCCGGGTTAAAAATTTTTGCAGTGGACGCGCTTGGTCAAGGAACTTCATTACAAGCCCGGGGTAAAAACAGGCTCGATGTGAGCCTCGATATGGAAATGCTCGCGCTGCTCCGTTTCCGAACGCGTTGTCGGCGCGAAAAAGCTTGCACGGCTAAAATGCGGCGTTTGTTCCAGGAGGCGGATAAGCGCGGGTGCATCCTTCGTCAGGCCAATGATCTGTATTTTATCGCCCACAATTCTAAGCTCGGTTACATACGTATCGTCCGGCAAAACTTGCGATAGGGCATCAATTGCAATCACCGCCGATGGCGTCTCATGTTTGCGCCGCTCAAGTTCCCGCGTCATCTCAGCAGGCGAATTTTGCCCAGGCTTAAGCGCGGCCCGTTTGCTCGTGATACGTTCGTTTATTTCGTCCCGTCCCTGCTCGAGCAAACTGCCACCGATCGTGCCAGCTGCGAGCGAGAGCGCCGCGATAGCTGCGCTACCAGCGGCAAAGCCAATGAGAAGGCGCCTCAAGCGACTAAGATCCGCCGCTTGTCCCACTTTCTGCTCGAGGACCTCGATTGTTGTCGCAGTTACCCGGGGATCGGGCGCCGTTAAAATCACTGTATCGGCGCCGCAGTTGGCGATTGCCTGCGCGAAAGGTGCCAGCAGGTTGCGGGCGGTTGCAACAATTGTGACCGAGACCTTATCATTGGCAGGTTCAATCGAAGAACGCCAGCCAAAGGCGGCTTCAGCGGCGGTCCAAGGGGTCAAGCGGTCGATTTGCGAGCGGACGATTCCCGCCAGAAAGTCGGAAGCCTTGCGGGGTAGTTCGAGCGGCCGGAACATAAAGCGGGAGGGTTGCAACACGAGTTCGACCCGGGCACCGTGCATCAGGCCCGCCGCTATTCCATTTCCGCTGTCCCTAATGATGCCGCTAGCGATGCGGAACCGAGCGTTAGAGGCTCGCTTGTCTATTTGCGTAGCCTCGGCGAGCACGAACTCACCATCCGCTTGCTCGACAAAGCGAATAGATGGCTTTGACCGCAGTGTATCCCTGACCGCGAGGATTGTTATGGCAACCTGGTCGATCCGCCGGTGGAAAGCCTTCCGAACGCTGTCGTAATACCTCAACCCGATATCCTCCGCCGGCGCGTCATTCAGATCGAGCCGTCAAAATCGTCGTGCCAAGCGAGGACCCGGTAGGGTTCCCGGCTGTTATCGGCGATGACCTCAACGACCTCGGCATGCACCTTGCGCCCAGTCTCGAGTGTTATTTGGAGATTGACGCGAACGGCTTTGCGGCCCCCGATGGCCACACCCGCCCGCGCTCCTCCAAGGAGACTGAGAACCGCTTGTGGATTTTGGGGATCGCGCCGCTTCACTATCTCCGCGACAGAATCCGGCCTAATGGATGGTAAGGAGGCTATCACCTCTGGAGCCGCCTCGTTGATATCGATCTCCTGGCGGCCATTAAAGACTGTCACGAAAGGAAGCATACCCGAGACGAACTCCGGCGGCAGATCACGGATCAGCCGCAGCTCGGCCGTAGTTTGAAAGGGCGCCTGCCTCGGCGTGTAATTCAATCCTGCGTCCCTATAGGCTTGCGCCTCTTTGTTTTGGTTTGTGTTAGCGGGCTTGGTCCGCCAGGCAATGATGCGGTCTGCGATATCATCGGCAACCGCCGGCTTTGAGCCCAGCGTCACGGCGAGCCCAGAAAGCAAGGCCTTTGGCGCGAGGTTGAGGTCGATGCGGGCTCCCTCCGAATGAAATTCGACGTCCGCATGCGATGGGCCCATGTCGAAATCGAAAGCGCCAGAACTGGGCCGCGAATTATCATCAAAACCGATTAGCCGATAGGCTGTGAGCTCAAGCCCGGCTTTTATCAATGCTTCCGTTTGCAACCTTTGATCGTAAACTCGCGCGGCCGCTGCCGTGTTACCGACATAGACCGCGTAAATAGAAGCAAGCACTGCCAGCGCCGCGAATATCCACAGAACTGTGACAAGAATAAAGCCTTCTTTTCCCGCTCGTTTTCTAGTCTCCAATTCGCGGCAATTTTTTCGCATGAAGTTACTTTCCGTCGCAGGTCGGCCCCGTGCCCTGGGCGCATTCAGGAGGCGCGCTCACACTAATTAAGGTTGCCGTCGACAATGGCACGGCTTCACCCGTCTCATCGCTATGGATGCCAATGCGCACAGCACTCGGCAATTGCTTAGTGTCGAGCCAGCTGTCCTTCCAGATGCGGTCGCGGCCAGCAAAAGCAAAAATAACCCGGAAAGGCGGATGCATCAAAACGACGGGATTAGTGAACTCAATATCGCCGCTATGAATGGCGGCTGCACCAAATGTCGCGAAAGCGATCCTGTCACGGACCAGCACGCGGCCCCGCTCATCCTCCGTTTCGGCGAGGCGTACGATCTCCAAGCCTGGCGCCGCATTTGGGCCAACGGCGGACCGGATGAAAATCACCGATGATTCGGTGCCTTCGAAGAAAACCTTCGCGTCATCGCCGCCAAGCGACACATATTGCGCAGCGGCAATATCCGATGCGATGCGATCCACGCCAAGTGCCACCAGGTCGACGCTTTGCAGGCGGCCAAAACCCGTTTTCCAACCCTTAATCCAATGGCCTGTGATTACCGTAAGCGTCGCGAGCAAGATGCCGGTGAGCACGATGGCTAGTAGAGCCTCGAGCAGGGTAAAACCGTTCTCCGAGAAGCGTGAGCGTTGGCGTTCCTCTCCACGCATAAGGCCGCGCAACTTCTTCATAGCCCGCCGGTTTTTTTCGCAAGCCGAATAGTCTGAATTTGCAGAGTAGCGCCGGTAGGACCCTTCACTGTTATCATGATCTGCTGGGGTACCCATATTGCCGCCGCGCGTGGATTTAGGACGTCGGCCTGATAAGGGACAAACTCAACGGCCCAATTCTTTCCCTGCATTTCGCCGGAAAGTGGCTCACCAACCAAGCTGTCGCGATCCGGCAGGCCGGCCTCAACGGCGCGAAGTGTCTCTGAAAGCGAGAGATGTTGCTCAATACGAGCGACGCCGCGAATATTTCCCGCGACGAGGGAGCCGATAGAAGCTAAAAGTATGGTGGCAACGGCGAGAGCGACAAGGGCTTCGATGAGGGTGAAGCCGGAACAACATTCTTGCTGGCGGCTATCCAACACCATCTCAGAGCCCACTGGCCGGCACTACCTCGACGCCCCCCGTGAGCCATGTCACCCGGACTTCAAAGCCAGATCCGGGGCGCGAAAGGAAAATCGTGCCGCCGCAGGACATTCCAGATGGCAGGAACTCGATGCTGCCGGAACTCGGCCGGCCGCCGCATTGATCTGCGAAAATTGCGTTGAAGCCGACATCGTTTGGCAGTTGAACGACACGCCCCGTGCCGCCGCTGCTGATGGTCCGCATTTCGGCATTCATTCTAGTTTCAACAACGGTTCCGCTTCGGACAGCGGCATTGCGATCGCTCTTTAGCAGGGCCGCAGCTTGCAGTGCGTAGCTCTCAAGAGCGGCGCGCGACGTCCCGCGCGGAATCCGCGGCAAGGCGATGGCAGCCAGCATCGCGACTATCGCAAGGACAGCGACAATTTCTAGCAACGTGAAACCGCCCTCGCCCCAGGTCTCGCTCATCGCCGCTCCCAGCTCTTGATATTGCCTGTCCCTTCTTGCCCGCTTGGTCCAAGCGAGAGAATATCGTAGGGCCCGTGATCGCTCGGCGAGTGATACCTGTAAGGATGCCCCCACGGATCGTTAGGCACCGAATTATTTTTCAAATAAGGACCGTTCCACCCACTGGCGCTTGATGGTTGTTGCACCAACGCGGTAAGGCCCTCGGACGTGGTGGGGTAGCGTCCGAGGTCAAGATAGAAGAGATCAAGAGAGCTGGAAAAGCTTTGCATTTGAATGGCCGCGGCCTTGACCTTGGACTCGCTGAGGTAATTCAAAACTCTCGGCCCCACGAGGCCCATGATAAGGCCGATGATCGTTATCACGACCAGGATTTCGACAAGAGTGAAGCCTTCATCGCCCGGACAAAGCGAAGCATTTGCTTTGCTTTTGAAAACTGCGTTGAGGATGCGGCGCAAGTTTTTCTCTGCCCCAAAGCTTCGGCGGCACTTAATTTCAAAGATACCCATAAGCGTTTGACCCTACTCACCCTATAACTTGACTAACCGACATTAAAGCAGTCATCACTGAAACAATGAGCCCGCCGACGATCACGCTGATGCTCAAGATGGCGACCGGGCCCGCGATACCGACGAGCCTATCAAGACTGCGTTGCAGTTTAGCCTCGTAGAACTCGGCGATCCGTTGCGCAAGCATTGGTAATTGGCCAGAATCTTCACCAAGGCGCAAGGTGCGTACCGCCATAGCCGGGAGCGCGCCAGTCTTCATGAGGGCGTCGGATAGCTTACCGCCGTGGCGGACAAGATCGACGGTATTGCTCCACGCGGTGGACTTGCCCGTCGTTGCCATGAGATCCGCAAGAATGCGCAGAGTAGTCGTGAGCGGAACGCCACTTCCAAGAAGGACACCAAGATTGCGGCAGAAGACCGAGGTGCGATGAAACTCCAGCGCGCGGCCCGCAATTGGCAGCCGTGAGAGGCCGGCAACCAGGATGTTTTTTACAGCCGGCCGTCGCCATAAGAGCCATCCCCCTATGATCGTGGCAAGGAGCCCGGCCCCAAGAAGAGTCGTATGAGCTCGCAGAAATTCCGAAAGGCTAAGAAATGTTGCCATGACCGGGTCAAGCTTCGCGTTAAAATCCCGTAAGACGGCGCCGAACTGAGGCAGCACGAAGGTCAGAAAAAACAGGAGTACGGCGCTTGCGGCAGCTAGGACAAAGGCCGGATAACGCAAAGCATCCGCGAAACGCCGCCGGAGTGCCTCCGCGCGCGCCCGCTCGGCGCCAAGCACGGTTAGTATATTCACAAGTGTGCCGGAGGCTTCTCCTACCCGCACGAGCTCAACATACATGGGCGGAAATAATACTGGGTGCCGATCCAAGGCGTCCGCGAGGCTTTCGCCGCCAAGGATCGACGCGGTGATTTTTGAAATTGTCGGCCGCAACCGGCCAATATCAGCATCGGATGAGAGGAGTTCGAGTGCATCGTTAATACGCGCCCCGGTTTGTAAAAGAAGTGCGAGGTCGCCGGTAAAAATAGTGACATCGCCAGGGCGCGGCCGCGAAAAGACAGAAAAGTCCCAGCTCAGGCTGCCGGTGCCACTCTCCTCCGGAATCGTTTCAATGGGGATAAGGCCAAGATATTCTACACGCTCGGTGACTTCGGCTGCCGTTGGCGCCGAGACCGAGCCACTGACGATTTCGCCGCTGGCGTTTAAAGCCCGGTAGCGGTAAGTGACCATGGATCAGCGCACGGTCGTTACGCGCAGCACTTCTGCCGCGGAGGTCCAGCCAGCACGGCATTTGGCGACGGCATCCTCTACCATTGTCGTCATCCCCGCACGGCGAGCTGCAAGATCGATAGTGCGGCCATCAGCGCCAGGCCGGACGAGTTCATAGACTTCATCCTTCAGCTCGAGAATCTCGAAGACTCCGCAGCGGCCGCGGTAGCCGGCGCCACCGCAACGCTCGCAACCAGTTGGTTCATATACGTGCTCGCCGACATGAAAACCTAGGGCCTCGTAGCGAGGATCGTCAGTGAAATCGGCGTGATCAAGCAGCCGTTTCGTCTTGCAGCGGTCACACAAGATTCGCACGAGTCGTTGCGCAATAACTGCTCGCAACGTGGATTTGAGCAAGAACCCTTCAACACCGAGGTCAAGCAACCGGGGGACCGCGGCCGCCGCCGTCTCGGTATGCAGCGTTGTCAAAACCAGATGGCCCGTCAAGGCCGCATGGATGGAGATGCTTGCTGTTTCGGGGTCGCGCACCTCGCCCACCATGATGACGTCCGGGTCCTGGCGGACAAAGGCTCGCATTGCGGCCGCGAATGTCAGGCCGATTGCCGGTTTGACTTGAGATTGGTTGATGCCTTGGAGCTCATATTCGACCGGATCTTCAATGGTCAAGATTTTACGGGACGGCTCGTTGAGAATCGATAGTATTGTCGCCAGCGTCGTCGTCTTGCCGCTGCCAGTCGGCCCCGTCACGACGATCAAGCCATGTGGCAGACCAAGGAGCCCGCGCATCGTCTTTTCGTCGCGCGCCAGCAGGCCGAGTTTCGTCAAATCAAGGAGGCCACGGTCACGAGGCAGAAGCCGGATCACTGCCGACTCCCCATGCTGAGTCGGCATGGTTGCAACGCGGATATCGATCTCCGATCGCGCAACCTTCAACCTCGCCGCCCCATCCTGCGGCAGCCGCCGCTCAGCTATGTTGAGGCCGGCCAAAATCTTAATTCTCGAAATCAACGCTTGAGGCACCGCGTTGGCCGGCGCCGCCACATTACGCAACAGGCCATCGATTCGCATTCGCGCCACCAGGCCGTTGCGGAAGGGCTCGATATGGATGTCGCTCGCTCGCAGCTCCATGGCCTTTTCAATGAGGTCATTGACAGCCCGAACAACAGGGGCGCCACTTGCGAGGTCGCGCAGGCTTTCAATGTCATCGTCGGCGCGGGAGCCAATGATGCCGGCCGCCTCGGCGGCGGCCTCCTCCCCCCCTAATTGATCGACGAGCACAGTCGCGATGTCTTCAAAAGAAGCGACCGCGATTTTGACCGGCCCTCCAAGGACTATTTCCGCTGCATGAATGGCAGAACTATCGTTTGGGTCCGCAACGGCGAGCCGGAAATGGCCTTTTGGGCTTTCGAAAGGGAAGACTGCGGTATCGCGCAAGAAGCGTGGGGAAAAGCGGCCAGCTAAGGAGGCCGCGCTGACGAGTTGGGGAAGAGTGAGCCGCTCGAAGCCATAGAAGCGAGCGACTTCATCGGCAAACCCATTCGCGGATAATTCCGTTCCCTCCCAAAGTCTTCGCAGAGTGCGCTCGGCACTGATCCCATGGGACGAAGAGGCGGAAACCCCGCCCTCCGGGAGCGCGTGCTTCTCTCCAAGATATCTTGCAAAATCCTCAAGCGTGGGTTGAGTCATTACGCTATCTCTTAACCAATCCCGACACGTGCAGCCATGCCGCGCGGAAAGCAAATTGCATCACGGCTGGCGGGAAAAAGAGGCCAGCACCTGAGAATACGTTGGTTATCTTTTTTTTTCCAGATGGCGTTCCGCATCCTAGAGGACGGTCTCGTCTCGACGAGCTGCGCCGAAGAACCGCGGCATCTTTGTACAAAAACAGTTGCTGAAACGTCACATGAATGCCAAATACCGCAGCCGGCCAGCTCAGCCCCACCTCGCTGCCGTTGGCCACAAACCCTGGGCCGGGACTGCGTTGAGGTCCCGCCAATGAGAGCCAAACTAGCAGGAGGTTACGCCGTGATTAAGCTTAGCTATTTTAATGGTAACCAGCAGCCCATCTTCCCCCGCAAACTGACGCGGCACCTCCCATTGGCAGCCGCCATGCTGGTAATGGCGGGAGGATATCTGGCGCCGCGGTTTGCTTACGCCGAGGATGCGGCGAGCTGCATCGACAAGTGCAAGGCCGAGGAAAAGAAGTGTGTGCATGACGGCGCCTCGGAAGAACTCTGCGATTACGATTCAAAGAACTGCCAAAAGGCGTGCGGCGGGGAGAAGTGAGGAACTAATCTGCATTGCAGCTGCGGCATCGCGGGCAGGCCACAGCCCGCGACTCTGCTTTGAAGGCGCTGAGCGATCGATGGCGGTGCTTAGCCTGGACAGTTTGCAGCCTAGGCGCGTTTGGCGAGAGCGATATAGTCTCGCTTGGGCGCGCCGACGTAAAGCTGCCGGGGCCGCCCGATTTTCTGGCCTGGATCCTCGATCATTTCTTTCCACTGAGCGATCCACCCAGCCGTGCGAGCGACGGCAAAAAGAACAGTAAACATCGAGACAGGGAAACCCATCGCTTTCAAAGTAATTCCCGAATAAAAATCGATGTTTGGATAGAGTTTCTTTTCGATAAAATACTCGTCGCGCAGGGCGATCTTTTCTAGCTCAATTGCGACGTCGAGTAGAGGATCGTCTTTGATGCCAAGTTCTGTCAATACCTCATGGCACGTTCTCTGCATAATCTTGGCGCGAGGGTCATAGTTCTTGTAAACGCGGTGCCCAAACCCCATCAGTCGGAACGGGTCGTTTTTGTCTTTCGCACGCGCGATGAATTTTGGGATATTTTCGACGGCGCCGATTTCCATCAGCATCTTCAACGCCGCTTCATTGGCGCCGCCATGAGCCGGCCCCCATAAGCACGCAACGCCCGCCGCTATGCATGCGAACGGATTGGCGCCAGAAGAGCCCGCCAGACGAACCGTCGATGTCGAGGCATTTTGCTCGTGATCGGCGTGGAGGATGAAAATACGGTCGAGAGCCCGCGCAAGAACTGGGCTGACTTTATATTCTTCGCAAGGTACTGCATAACACATATGCAGGAAATTACCGGAGTAGTTCAGATCGTTCTTCGGATACATAAACGGCTGGCCCAGCGAATATTTGTAAGCCATCGCCGCCAGAGTCGGCATTTTGCCGATAAGCCGGAAGGAGGCGACCATGCGCTGCTTGGGATCGGAAATGTCGGTGGAGTCATGGTAAAAAGCCGATAGCGCGCCAACGCCTGCGCACAGCACCGCCATAGGATGGGAGTCGCGGCGCAAGCCCTGGAAAAACCGGGCCATTTGCTCGTGCACCATCGTGTGCCGGGTAATCCGGTGATCGAAGTCCTTCTTCTGGCTGGCGTTTGGCAATTCCCCGTAGAGGAGAAGGTAGGCAGTCTCCAGAAAATCGCCGTGTTCGGCGATCTGCTCGATGGGATAGCCCCGGTAAAGCAGGATGCCTTCGTCACCATCGATGTAGGTAATCCCCGATTCGCAGCTTGCGGTTGAAGTAAATCCCGGATCGTAGGTAAACATGCCAGTTCCGGCATAAAGTTTGCCGATGTCGACAACCGAAGGGCCGATCGATCCCGCCTTGATTGGCATCGAGACGGTTTTATCGCCTATAGAAAAGTTCGCGGTCGTCGCAGTCATGGAGGCTACCCTTTGTGGTGGTTATTGTGCGGCGCGCCGCAGCGGGAACCGCGCGGCACTCGCGGCACCAGAATGATGCGGCGCAGCGACACTACCCTATGCGCAGCTTTCGTCAAGCGGTGGTAAGTCTTCAACCACACGCGCTGCCCCTTAAAGGGCGGGCTCTATGCAGCCGCAATCCTAACACAAAATTAGTTGCTATAGCTCAAATCGAGGGTGTCAGATGCTTGAATTGCCTCTGCAACCCGAATTCGGAGGAACACATGTCGATTTCACCGTTACGATCAATCAAAATCCTGGTCAGCACGAGCATCGCCGCTGGTGCGCTGGCCTCGGCTTCGCTTCCCGCTCAAGCCGGAGACGGCGGCGCGGTTGCGGCTGGGATTCTTGGCGGCACCGCGCTTGGCTTTGCCGCCGGAGCCGCCGCCGCAAGCGCACCACCACCGCCCTACTACTATGGCCCAGCTTACTATGGACCTGCCTATGCGCCACCACCGCGTTGCTGGTGGGAGCCGCGCGAAGTTTGGAACGGCTACGCTTATGTCGTCCGCCAGGTCCGGTATTGCCAGTAATGTACAATTAAACCTAGTAGGGTAAACAATTGGAGATGGCTGCGGTGTAGTCTTGGTATTCCAATCGGGAGCGCCCATGATGCCGCGGCCGACTTCTAAAGCCATTTCAAGATCGATTTTAATGGCAGCGCTTGGCTTCTTGGGCTATACCAACGAGGTCTTTGCGGCCGGCAACGTAACGCCAGCTCCCAGACTTCCCCCCGGCGTTAATGTCGATGCCGAGATTGGCGTTCCGTATCAGGGATGGCCAGGCCAAACTTATCTTCCGGCGCCTTCTCCCCCGCCCCAGCAAAATTGCCGCTGGGAGCATCGCATCGAACATTATGCCTATTCCGTGCACATCGGCCAAGTCTGGGTTTGCAATTGACTTGCTCGGCTCCGCGCCGTTACCGTGCCGGGCTATGGGCGGATCTGGGACCACGAGCTGGTTTCTGCCGTGATGGAGATCGCGGGTAACGGCGATGGCGACACGCTGGAAGGTTCCGGGCGTCCTCGACTGGGCGACGGTGACCCATAATCCATTTGTGGACGTTACCAAAGGCACGACCACAACTCTACGGCAGCGACCGCGACGTTTTCCTTTTGCTCGTTGATGATACCCATCCGATCGAGGCGGGGTGTCTGCCAAATGCCGATCCGGATTTGTACTTCCACGGCTTCTATTGCTGGAACAGCGAGGTGGGCTCCAAGGCGCTGAGCATCGCCTCCTTCTATCTTCGCGCCATCTGCCAAAACCGCAATCTCTGGGGCGTCGAAGGTTTTGAGGAGATCAGCATCGGGCATAGCAAATTTGCCTCCCAGCGCTTTGCCCACGAGGCGGCGCCCGCTCCTGCACAGCCTCACCGTGCGGCCGGTGCGCGACGCCTGGCCAAGACACCGGCATGTACGAAATCCCGGCGGGCGGGCGCGCTACCGCGCGCTCAAATTGCTGGTCAAGCAGAAGCACTTGGCGAAGACTGCCCCAATCCCATGGGTGCTGCGCGAGGGTGGCATCGCCGAGGAGGATTCCCTGGCCGAGAACATTCAGCGCGCGCCGTTCCACCCGCTCGACCAGTTCCGAGCTTCTCGGCGCTGCGTGAAAAGGGCCAACCCGAGGAAGAGATCGCTGCCGCCTTCTTTGTTTCCATCTCGGTGGTGCGCCAGCGGCTGCGGCTGGCCTCGGTTTCGCCGCGGCCTCTCGAAGTCTATGCCGAAGATGGTCTCACGCTCGACCAGCTGATCGCCTTCACGGTCAATGGAGACCGTTTCCGCCGGGAGCAGGTCTTTGAGCGGCTCTCCTCCACGAAGGAGCCCTACATCATCCGCCGCATGCTGACGGAGGACGCGATTCGGGCCACCGACAAGCGGGCGAAGTTTGTTGGCCTCCCAGCCTACGAAGAGGCAGGCGGCATCATTTTACACGCCCTTTTCCACGCGCCGGAGCCAGAAGAGCATGAGGGCGTGAAACCCATCCCCGACCGGTTGATGACCGAAATTGACGGCGCACCGGACGCTGGCGCTTCGCCAAGCCCTCAGAGAGCATCCAGATTTGGCCTTCCTGGCGGTGCTACATGCGCTCTGCATCAAGGCATTCTATCGCTATGCCCTTGATACCTGTCTCGAGGTTGGTCTCAAGAGCGTCACCTTTGGCGCGCAGGCGCTCGGTTTGAACGACTCTGCTCTCGCCGCAAGAGCCGGCCGATCTGTGGGATGCGCTGATGGCATTCGATGGCGACAGCTGCCAGGCTCTCTTCGCGCACTGCGTCGCGCTTTCGGTCAATGTGATCTTTGAGCCGTATAACCGCCGGCCGCGCGCACTTGCCCATGGGGATCGCTTGGCCTAGGCGCTTTGCATCGACATGACCGCTGCCGGCTAGGTTCCAACGGTCGAAGCCTATCTCGGCCGGGTCACAAAAGCGCGCATTCTCGGCGCGGTGCGCGAGGCGAAAGGTGAGCAGGCAGCACAGCTCCTGGCGCATCTGAAGATGGGGGAAATGGCCGAGAAGGCAGAAGGGCTGCTCGCCGGCTCGGGTTGGCTGCCGGAGCCTTTGCGCACGCCTGGTCGGCCCATTGCGTGCGCACGCGCCAACCGAGATCTCGCCGGCGATGATCGCCGCCGTCACCAGCCTCGACGCTGGTGGAGCGCCGCGACAGCATGGAACTCATTCGCGATCATGCCACCGACCAGTTCAAGCGCCACACCGGCTCATCCTGCGCGCAGGCTCCAAGGTCAATCATCGCGTACTCACCGCGGCGATGATCGACAGCCGCGATTTTCTCGCCGCCAAGCGTCGCCCGAAACCGAGGTTTTGCTCCCAGCCGGACCCAAGATCGCCTTCGCTGGCGGCCTCAACTTCAACGACCATCACCTGATCTGGGACCGGCTCGACAAAGTCCATGCCAAACATCCCAACATGGTGCTGCTGCTGCATGGGAGCTCACCGAGGGGCGCCGAACTGATCGCGGCGAAATGGGCGGTCAACCGCAAAGTGCCGCAAATTGTTTTCAGGCGCGACTGGACGAAGCACGCTAAGGCCGCGCCGTCCAAACGCAACGACGAAATGCTCGAAACGCTGCCGATCGGCGTCATGGTCTTCCCCGGCTCGGGCATCTCGGCTAACCTCGCCGATAAGGCTAGGAAACTCAGCATCCCGGTATGGCACGTGGGCAAGGACGGCGCATGAAAGGCCGCCCAATTGCCCTTTGACTTTAACTTCGCGCCGCGCGAGCTCGCATCAGCCGGGCGCGAGCGCTGTCTTTGGCTGCGGCCGCAAGCAGCTCGTCCCAGTCATCGGGCGGACAGCCTCTTTGCAGCATCTTGCGGAACACGGCATAAGCGTCGCTCGCATTGCCATAGGCGCGTAACGTTTGCTCGTCATTGACCCAGGCGAGAATAATGACCTTCGCGGTCTTCGTTTCCTGATAGCGGAAAAACAGCCGCATCTGCTGCAAGAACTTCGCGCGTAACCAGTGCTTGTAATCATCGCCAAGCGTATCGCCCAGACGATAAACGGCGCGCGCCGGATCGCTGGGAATGACTTCGAACGCCACCTTCAAGATGGCGGCGAGAAGTTTCGCCGTTCGCTTCTTCTTGTAGCCTGCCTGATCCTTCTTCTTTGCTCTCTCAACTTCAGCGATAAGTGCTTCGATCTGGTCGAGAAAGAGAGGATGCGCGTAGATCGTCCAGCCGTTGACTTCGAGCGGCGCGCCGCTCACGAATTATCGTCCGGCAGCGCGGCTTGGAGATCAACCTCGACGCCCTCGACGAGAGACTTTGCGCGGTTGACGAGATTACGGGGGACCGGGCGAATCCGCCGAGGGGTTTTTGCCATGTCTCCGGCCAGAAAGGCAAGAAACCGGCCGATGACGGGATCCTCTGCTTCGGCGCTTTCCCTTTCTTCCTTACGCGCGATGACAACGGTCCCATCGGCCATGCCCTTGAACACGACGCGGTCCCCCTTACCCAGATTGAGCATCTTGCGGATCGCGGCAGGCACGGTCGTCTGTCCCCGCTCAGTTATTGTTGCGGGAATTTCCAGAAACTTTGCTGCTTTGGCCATGGCTGCCACCCCATCCTCTCGCCACCCGAAAAGCCTTGGCGAAAGGTAATGCATTTGCATTGTATGTCAACCCTGCGTCGAAGACGAGCTAACATGAGGATTTCGATGTTTTCGGCGCGGTTCTCAACGCCGGCGCCTGCGGTTCATACTCTCAGCTGGCCCGCCCGCGGCACCCAGCCTGCGCCATCGGTACTTGCTCAGCCATTCCTGGCAGCCAAGGCCAAAGAGAGTTGAGCCAGCCAACACGTGTTCGCCGAGTTGAATGTTAAATCGGGCTCGCGATGAGCCGTCGCCGAGCAGAAAAGGCAAGCGCTCCGTCCTTATACCGCGTTTTCGCAGACCATTATCGGGACTCACGTGACGAAATCTCGCGTGCCGATGAGCGCCGCCGCTCGGCGCTTGTGGTTTGGCCGAGGCCGCCTTTCTCTGCGCCGGCATTGTTTTCTCTTCACCTTTAGCAGCCAGACATCTTGCGCGACGCATCCACCCTTAGCCACCACTTCTCCTAAGGACATTGTTCGGCACGGGGACCCCACGGCCTCTCATTGGCTTGTTCTGGCCGAAGGACGGCTATGCCTCGATCGCCTTGGGCGCAACGGCGGAGGATCGACTTTCCTCCCCTGACGCCCCCAGGCGTCATTCCGCGCGCGGCAAGAAACTCGCTTCTCCGCCGTCCTCCGGTCTGCTCCGGCCCTTAGGCTGCCCCATCGCGCAAGCGCAATGGGGCCCCGGCCAGCGGGTGCGCCGGCGATCGCCTCCGGCTTGCAATCGCCATCGAGACCGCGGTGGTCGCGGGCTCGAAACACTCAAGGAGAAGCATCATGGCGAACATCGGCTCTTTCAAGAAATCCGGCAATGAGTTCCAGGGCGAAATCGCGACGCTCAGCGTCCAGGCCAAGGGCGTCCGCATCATCCCCGAGGCCAACCGCGCCAGTGACAATGCTCCGAGCCACCGTGTGTACGTTGGTCGGGCTGAGATCGGGGCCGCGTGGTCGAAGTGCTCGAACGAGGGCCGTGACTATCTCTCGCTCAAGCTCGACGATCCAAGCTTTAACGCGCCGATCTTCGCCAACCTCTTCGAGGACGAAGAAGGCGAAGGCTACACCCTCATCTGGTCGCGCGGCCGTAAGACCAATGCAGATTAATCGGCCTACGCGAGGCCCCCGCCGCGCCAGCGGTGGGGGACTCGTTCTTCGGGCAACAATCCTCGGAGTAGCCGCCTTCAAATTAAAGCTGGCGCGCGCTTCGGTTCCGCCTGAAGGGCGTGTCCAGGTTGCCAGCCGCACGAATACCTAGTTCAAAAATCGCCGATGCCGCCTCGACAACCGATACGCTGACGAGCTATGACGAAGAACATGTCATTACCTATCTGCGGCTTCTCGACGCCGATCGCGAAAACGCCGATTGGACCGAAGTGTGGCGGATCGTTCTCCACATCGATCCGGCCCAACAACCGACCCGCGCGCGGCAGGTCTTTGACAGTCATTTGGCGCGCGCCAAATGGATGACAACACACCATTTGCTCCGCCGCGGTGCCGCCTCATGATCTCCCAAATCTCGCACAGCGATTTTCTCACTTCCGCTGAATTTGCCTGTAATCTCTAATTAAGGCTCAGCATAAGATAGGGGTTATCGACGCCGTCTTTTAACAGCCAATCAGACAAACTGTTTCGCTATTCGGGGGAGAAACAGGATCATGGAGTCGATCGACTGGCGACGGCCAGACACGTACGAAAATCTACGCGACCTCGATGCCGCCGGATTGGCCTTTGAATTTCTGCGCCGTAACCGAGATTATCAACGCACCCTTCGAGCCTTGAGAGACACGGGCACGCCATTCTCGCAGGATCTTGCGACGGCGCTTCGCCCTTGGGGGCTTTCCTTTCCCGGCCGATCCCACCCTTTCAGCGCACGAGCAAGCCGTCTTCTGGTCCCCCTCGGCAACAGCCGCCGTCGTCCCGCTTGTCCCTGTCGCTCCTAAATCCGTTAAAAGGCTGTTGAGGCCGACAATATGATTTTCGTTCGAGTTCGTCGATCCCAACGGAGCGGAGCTCCGGCCTTTTCTGCAGGTGCGCACGTCGATCTCACAATCCCTGGCGGATGGGTCCGCCAATACTCGCTGTGTAACAGCTCTGAGCGCCATCGCTATCTCATTGGTGTTTGGAAGGATGCCCACAGTCGGGGCGAATCCAAGGCTTTGCACGAAGCGATGAATGTGGGCGATACCCTGCAGGTCAGCTTGCCCCGCAACCGCTTCCGTATGTGTGGGACATCGCAACAGAGATCGATGTATGGCGGACGGACATCTCATCGCCGACCGGTATGGCTCTGAAAGTGTAAGTTTTGCGGCACAGATGGCTCACAGCTTCGAGACGGGAGGCAAAACTGACGCGCAGAAAGCGTGGTTATCGATCATGGAGAGGATCCATACTCTGACCTCTCTGGAGAATTCAGCCGGTACCACGCCCCAATAATTCCGATTGCCTGTGTGCTCCAGAACTCATTCGTCCTTAGTACCAGGTCCTGCCGCTTCGGTGGTCAGTTGCTTGCCTCGAGAGCCGGCGCTATCTGAACCTGGACGTCACAGGGGCGCGCCAGATACGGTGAGGACGTCACCACGATATCGGCGCCGGCCCGCGCGTAGGCGGCGACGTTACCAGCGTGAATGCCGCCAGCCGCCGCGACGAGCGCTCTATTCCCGCAGGGCGTCATCGCGTTCAATGCCGCCATCAGTGAGCTAATTTCCGCAGGTGTAAATTTCTCTGCCTGAATCACGTCAAAACCGGCTCTGGCCAGCTCGACTGCGGCTTCCAATGTGGTGACCTCGGCCACCAGCCGCTTTTCCGGCGCGGCGCGGCGCAGGCGTTCGATGATTTCTTTGAGCGGGATTTGACTGAGAAACGCACGGTGCTCAGGAAAGACCAGCACCGTCTCCGACAGCCCCAGACGATGCATCGCTGCGCCCCCGGCCTTGACTGCCGAAATAGCAAAACGCTTGGTGCCAGGAACGTTCTTTCGCGTGCAGGCGACCGCAATGTCTGGCGAGACAGATCGAGCGGCATCGACAATGGCGCGGGCTGCGGTGGCAACGCCAGACCAGATCTCGATCAATGTCTGCGCCACCTTCCAGCTGCGCAGCAGGGCCATCGCCGAACCGTATGCAGCGAGAATTGGTGAGCCCGGATCGAGCATAGTCCCGGACGGCTCGAATACTTCGACCCGGCAGCCAGAGAGTTCGATAATGGCGGCCGCGTTCTCCACAAGTGCCACCACCATTGGATCCCGGGCGGCAAATCGCATTACGCCGGGAGCAGCACCGATGCCGAGCGCCTCGGTCGTCAAATCGCCGAAGGGGACATCATCGTCAAGCAGCCGCTCAAGTTCTGAGCTGGATGCAACGGGCGGTATCCAACCTGTCATGCCCTCGCCTTTGTCGTGTCGTGTTGAAGACATCAATGTCCAACAACAGATAAGGAGCTCGACATCTGTCCGTCCGGTGGGGAGCATGTGGATTTTATTATGTCAAGCAACGTAAGTACCAATTTTCCGAATGCCCCGGCCAGAACGCCGATTGCTACATGAACCCAAGCTGCGCAAGCTACACCGGTTGAAAACACAGCCGCTTTACCTGTCGGAAAGCCGTGCCTCAGTTTGAATAACCGCCACCGTCAAAGATGTGCTAAAGAAAATTAGGTTCATCGGGTCAGGAGGTCGCCGTATGTTTATTGCCATGAACCGCTTCCAAGTAGCCAAAGGTTCAGAAGCTGCCTTCGAGCAGGTTTGGTCGTCGCGAGATAGTCAACTCGAGAACGTGCCGGGCTTTGTGGAGTTTCACCTTTTAAGAGGTCCAGAAGCGGTCGATCATACACTTTATGCTTCGCATACCACATGGCAGGATCGCGCAGCCTTTGAAGCGTGGACCAAATCGGAAGCATTCCGGACCGCGCATCAAAGCGCTGGCGCCAACAAGCCGCTCTACCTCGGCCGCCCATTGTTCGCGGGGTTCGAGGCGCGCCAGACAGTGAGACCACGCAAGATCGCGGGTGATTGACATCATGTCTTCATAACGAAAAACGGGACCTAACCGAAGAATTTCCGCGCCCGGGTCAAACAAACAATGTAGGCAGACCTCGTCTCGGAACCTCATTGCTCTGGTCTGTTAGCCGAACTTGAACAGCACGCCGTAACCCCCGCGCGGGTAATTCCATTCGATATCACCCGATGGCTCTCCAATAATCCGGCAAGTGCCGCACTCAACACAACCGTCGACGGAAGCCTCGACCTGACCCTTGTCGTTGAGTTCGTAGCAGCGCGCCGGACAGGCCGTCAGGAGAGCAAGTAACTCTGGCGACGGCACCGTATGAGGCCGCACTTTGATGTGCGCACGGCCAGCGTCGACCAGATACCGGTTTTGATAGAGTTTGTCCTCAACTCGAGGAGCAGTTTCCGTCGCGATCATCTCAATCTCCACCACGTCAGCATCATTTCACATTCTGCGATCGAGCCAGGCCCTTACCTCCACGCCCGCGCGAAGCGGAGGGCATCTCCAAAGAGGCCTGACCAAGAGCGTTTAGAGACAAAGGATTTCAGTGTCGCCTTCTCCTTTTCGGCCTTTGGTGTGCCGTCCACGCGAACAAAGTTCTCCATCGCCTTCGACACCAGTTGAGGATAAGTCAGGAAGAAATTCTGCGACTGGATATGCAACAGCTGTGGCATATCCTTATACTTCTTGAGATCCTTCATCACGAAGGAGTCGTCGAGCATCTTCTTGTAGAGAGATAGATTAGCGGCGGTCATCGGGTCGCGTCGCGACTTGACCTGGAAAATGGCTTCGCCCGCGAGCCGTCCAGACGTCATGGCGAGATTCGACCCTTCGCGATGGATCGCATTATTGAGCTGGGCCGCATCGCCAACCACGACCCAGCCGTCACCATAGAGCTGCGGGACAGCCTTGTATCCGCCCTCCGGAATGAGGTGAGCGGAATATTCCTTCACTTCGGATCCCTCGATCAGCGGAGCCACCGACGGATGGCGCTTGAACCTTTCGATAAGCTCATAGGGCGTCACGCCACTCTTCTGGAAATCCGAGACGAGGCAGCCAATCCCAAGCGAAATGCATTCCTTATTGGAATAAATGAAACCCATCCCGGTCATTCCGTGCGAGATGGTTCCGACGGCCTCGATCACGGTTCCCTCGTCACCCTTGAGGTTGAAGCGGGCTTCGATCGTTTCGCTCGGCAGGAAGTGCATCTCCTTGACCGCGAGCGCGACATTGGCCGGCTTGGGAATTTCACGCAAATGAGCGCGCGTGCCCAGAAGACCACTTACTCCCTCGGCCAGCACTACCACGTCGGCGCGCACCAGGCCTCCGGCGCGGTCGGTATGTACGCCAATCACCTTGCCGTGAGTATCTTTTGCCAATTCAGTCACCGTGGTTTCACAAATGACTAGCGCGCCCGCCTCCCGCGCTTTTTTTGAAAACCATTTGTCGAACTGGGCGCGAATGATGGTGTAGCGGTTCGGCCGCTCCTCATTGAAGTCATCGGAGCGATAATGCAGCCCAACATGGGAGTGGTCATCCATCATCCAGAAGCGTTGCTCGACGAGGTGACGCTCGAGGGGTGCGTCCTCGCGGAAGTCCGGAATAAGCTTTTCCAGCATGTCCGAGTAGAGAATCGCGCCCTGGACATTCTTCGAGCCAGAATATTCCCCGCGCTCAATCTGAAGCACCTTGAGACCGCGTTTGGCCATTGTAAGGGCGGCGGCATTGCCGGCCATACCGGCTCCGACCACGATGGCGTCGAATCTCTCTTCAATCATCACATCCCTCCCTAGCTGGCCAAGCGATCCCGCGCATGTGGGGAAAGACGCTTACGGAAGGCCTCAGTTAACCCCGGCAGTAGCCGGACCGCGTCGGTAACAATCCCAACATGGGCGAAATCGAAGATCGGGGCATTTTTGTCGGTGTTGATCGCAACGATCAGATCGGCGCCCTCCACTCCAACGCGATGCTGAATCGCACCGGAGATTCCGGCCGCGATATAGAGACGTGGACGGATCGTTTTGCCGGTCTGGCCGATCTGACGATCCGCCGGAACCCACCCTTTCTGCACCAACGGACGCGAACAACCATATTCGGCACCAAGAACACCCGCGAGCTGGCGAATGAGTTGGAAATTTTCGGGCGAACCAAGACCGAGGCCGCCGGAGACGACGACATCGGCATAGGCCAAATTCGACTTCGAGGATTCACGATCCGGAATAAATTTGAGGACCTTGGTGATGATGTCGTCCTCGACCAGACCGAGCGGAAATTCGATGACGCGCCCAACCTCCCGCTCCACGCGTTCGGGCATGGCCATGACGCGAGGGCGCACAGTTGCCATCTGGGGACGGTAACTTAGGGTAAAGATCGTGCAGAGCAGCGAGCCACCGAATGTCGGACGGGTAGCAGCCAATGATCCCTCGGCATCGACGTCGAGCGCGGTGCAATCCGCGGTGAGACCGGTCAGCAAGGTGGTAGCAACCGAGCCCGCGAGGTCACGCCCCAGCGTCGTCGCGCCAAGCAGCAGGATTTCCGGCTTGTAGGTGTTAACGAGTTCGGTCAGTGCCTTGGTATAGGCCTCGTTGCGGTAGTCGGCGAGGACGTCGTCGGTAACGACATACACCAGATCAGCCCCGTAACAGAACGACTCCTTGATGACTTGATTGGTTGCGTCCCAGCGCGGGCCGACCACGACAGCGGCGAGGTCGACTTTGAGCTTGTCAGCCAATGCGCGCCCGGCGCCCATCAGCTCCCACGAAACCGGGTGAACCTGGCCCCGCTCCTGTTCGATGAAGACCCAGATATGCTTGTAGGCCTTCAGGTGCTTTGGCAGTTCTTTTTTTGTAGCAGCTCGGCTTGGTGCTTGTGGTGCAGGGGCTTTCGGAAGCTGGCTCATGTTGATCGCCTGACTTGAAATTCAGAATCCGCGTGCAAGCTCGGCAAGTTTGGATTCGAGTTTTGGCCGGCCTTCGAAGATCTCTGCGATCAAGGCTTCGGCGGGTGGCTGATCGGATGGCTCGACGAAGGTCGCCTTCTGCGCGCGGGGCGACGGTGCAAAGACTTTTTTCACGATAGTCGGGGACCCCTTCAGCCCGCACTTGGTGATATCTTCCACACCTGCGTCCTGCGCGTTCCACTTCACGATTTCGGCGCGTGCTGCCCGCAATGCATCGGCAACTGAGCCCCGACGAATCTCGTTGGTCGCCTCAAGCATGGTGATGAGACAGGGCAACCGGCTGTGCAGATGCTGCACGCCTCCCTCAGAACGGCGCTCGACTTCGATGCTGTGCGCCTCGGGATCGAGCGATACGATCCGCCCGACATAGGTGAGCTGGAGGAGGCCGAGACGCTTGGCAATCCCGGGCCCGACTTGCGCTGTGTCGCCATCGATCGTCTGCTTTCCGGTGAAAACGAGATCCGGCGTGCCGTAAGTCGTACCAATCTTGCGAATAGCCGTCGCCAGCGCGTAGGTCGTCGCCAACGTGTCGGCACCGGCGAAGTAACGGTCGGTTAGCAGGACGGCTCGATCAACGCCAAAGGTCAAAGCCTTGCGCAGGCTGTCCTCGGCCGAAGGTGGCCCCATGGTCAGAACAGTGACCTCGCCACCAAATTTGTCCCGCAATCTCAGCGCCTCTTCAACCGCAAACAGATCAAATGGGTTGATGATGGTCGGCACCCCCTGCCGCATGATGGTGTTTGTCACTGGATGAACGCGGATTTGAGCCGAATCCGGGACCTGCTTGATGCAAACGACAATGTGCATTGCGCTGTCTCTCCGAGCCCGCGAACAGGCTCCAAAATTGATTCAGCAAGTGCTGTACCAATTCCTTGCGGATGGAGATATATATGTGAAGACAGCAACTTGAGAACCGCCGTCGATTGTTGCCGGTGCATCCACAACGTCGAACAATGCACGCTGCTACACTTGTCAGGAACGCGACAGCGACATGGCGGGGGACGCAATCACACCGTAAGAAGCCTATGCGCTTGTCAAGGAGTTGATCTACTGGCCTGGAAAGGGCCGAACGGGCCTAGTGGTCTCATGCCCAAACGTCGGTCAGGGATTGCATGAGGTGATCGACCGCCTGCGGTATGGTCCTCTTCGTTCAAACTATTTGAGCGTATCGAGCTGCACAAAACTAGTCTGCTTTTTAGGTGGCGCCACCGCATCCTTCAAGACTTTGAAGACACGTTCTTGCATTGGCGTCGATGCCAAGAAGTCCTGGTAAGCCTGCTGAAGCACAGCCTTGCAGCGCTCCGCGACGACAGCGTCGGATAGCCCGCCGAAGTCTTCGCCCTTCAGATATTGCCCCATCCGCCTGAGGATATGCAGCCGCACGACTGACACGACCTTTGGGTCATAGTCGACGCCTAGAAAGGCGAAAAACTCCTCGGCGGAGGAGAGTGTGCTCAAGTGATTCAGTACAGGAGCTTGGGCGGGCGCTGGCGCGGTCAACTTAGTTCCTCCTCAGAACTGGCTAGCATGAGCGGGACCGAGGGCAGCTTCATTCTGGTTGTCATGCTCGATGCCGTTCGTTCGGCGCAAACGTCTCTGCATATGAGCAAGTCTTGCTTCAAGAAAGTCAATACGATCGAGCATAAGAGAAATCGCGTCACCCACGGGATCTGGCATCAGGTGGTGGTCAAGATCAATGTGCCCGATCGCGCGGCGGTGAGTTAGCTCAGGTCGCACGACCTTGGCCGGGATGCCAACCACGGTTACGTCCGCCGGCGTGCCTTGGATCACGACTGAATTGGCGCCAACGCGGGTGCCGCGTCCGATGGTAATGGGCCCAAGAATCTTAGCGCCCGCCCCGACCACAACGCCACTTTCAAGAGTGGGATGACGCTTACCGGGCGACCACGACGTGCCACCCAGGGTAACGCCGTGATAAAGCGTCACGTCGTCGCCGATCTCTGCCGTCTCGCCAACGACAACACCAGCCCCGTGATCGATAAAGAACCGGCGCCCAATTCGAGCGCCGGGATGAATGTCAACATTCGATAGAAACCGGCCAAGCCAAGACAACAACCGTGCCGGAAATCGCCAGCCGCCGACCCACAGGCGATGGGCGATGCGATGCCAGATCAGCGCGTGGATTCCGGGGTAGGTCAGCAGCGTCTCCAATTCGCTGCGCGCAGCCGGGTCGCGGAGACGGACACAGCCAACATCCTCCGTAATCAATTTGATAAGCGAGGCACCTCTGGGCGAGGCGATCACCAGCGACTCGTGAGCGGTATCTACGATATCAGACATGGCCGCAACAATTCATACTGAGGGACTTGCTGCCCCAAGACTTCACTCCAGATCGCGGCGACGGCCTCATTCGCAACAGGACCTTTAGTGGCAATCGCGTATTCGCGAACACGGGCCAGAATTAATCGTGCTTCCTCCGAATTTGCCGGTAGCCGCAAATCAGACAGCAGCGATGTGATCGCCGAAAGGCCCGAATGCTTGCCTATCACGATCCTGTTCGTGCGGCCGAGTAACCTCGGATCGAGCCCCTGATAGGTGCGCTGGTCCTTGAGCAGACCATCGACGTGAATTCCGGATTCGTGTGTGAAAATATCTTCGCCAACAATCGCTTTGTTGACCGGGATAAAGCGCGCGGCCGCCGCCGCCACTACAGCGGCAATGTTACCAAGCTCGGCCAGTACGACGCCGGTCTCCAGGTTGTACAGTTGCTTCAGCGCCACCGCGACTTCCTCTAGCGGCGCATTACCCGCCCGCTCACCAAGCCCGATGACAGTAACGGATACATGAGTGGCACCGGCCTTGACTGCCGCAAGCGTGTTGGCAGTCGCAAGACCAAGATCGTCGTGGCCATGGAATTCAAGTTCGAGATCGGTCGTCGCGCGCAGTGCTGCGATCAAGGCGGCGGTCGTGTCGGGATCGAGCACACTTAGGGTGTCGGCGATACGAAAGCGCCGGGCCCCCGCCGCCTTTGCCGTTGCGATAACCTCGATCAGGAAATCGACGTCCGCACGCGAGGAGTCCTCGCCTCCGACCGCGATCGCCAGTCCCTGCTCCCTAGCGTAACCAACGACACGCTTCACCATCTCAAGAGCGCCGTCCCGGCCACCTCGCACCTTTGCGGCGATCTGCAGGTCGGACGTGGGGATTGAGACGTTGACCATCGAAACGCCCGAAGCAATCGCTGCATCCACATCCTCTTGTCGCATCCGGCACCAAGCGATGGGCGTCAGGGGAAGCCCAGCGTCAACGATGGCGCGGATCGCACTGATTTCGTCCTGTCCCATGGCGGGGGTTCCCGCCTCGACCTCTGGCACACCGGCGCGCGCCAACGCGCGAGCAATTGCCACCTTTTCCGTGGCGGTAAAAGCAACGCCGGGTGCCTGCTCACCGTCGCGCATGGTTGTATCGTTCAGGACAACCTGCCTGGGCGGCGCGGTGTTTAACAGGGACGGTTTGGTGCCGTTGGCGGCGGCGATCATGCGAGGACCTTCTTGTTTTCGTACTTCAACCCCAGCAACCCGCATGCCACCTCAGACTTCCGTGACAACCGTTCGAAGTCAGGTGGACTTGCCATTCAATTTCGATTGTCTCGAATGTGACATCGTCACAAAGGCGACGCTGTAGACCATCGCCAAAGAGAGTTGCATGTCCGCGTCAAGCGACTCGCCGTAGAGCATCTCCGCAGGAGATGGTGCCTGCCGCCGGCGAACAGCAAGCAGCCCAGCATCACGCGCTGGCGCGTGGGTCACGGACCGGCGCCGCACAGCAGGGCTTCGCAGTCAGCCTTGCAGTCCGTCCGACACGGCCGACCTCGACTCTCCATGCCGTAAAAGTTCGCGCCGGCGTTCCGCCATCCGACTCTCGCCGCTCTCCTCGCCATAACAGAGATTGAAATCAGTACACTGTGTGCAAACCGGAGTGGTGCACATAACAAAGCCGTCGCCCTCGCAGAGCATGCGATAGAAGAAACGCTTCCAGCGCATATTCTTGGTGTTACGTGCCGCAAGCGGAGTGAAGTGCCGTGCCAGCAAGCGGGAAAGTTCGGAGCGCTCCCGCAACCCGAGGTCTTCCCACAAATGATTTGGTTCCACTGAGCGCCGTGCGATCATCGCAGCCAGCCAGCGGCCGACATTCGCCTCGGTAGATCGTTGTGCAAGCAGGAGATCGCGAACCATGGCGACTTCCTCATCTTCGACGACACCAGACCGCGAAAACCATGTCGAGACGTTGATCGGAGTCAATGGAAAATGCCGCGCCAGCAACGCCGACAGCTCATGCCCGGCGAGGCCCGCTTGCTCCGATAGCACACCACCATCCATCGCCGCTACGGCTAGAATGGACGCGAGCACATGAGAATCGAAATCGTCATCATCACGAATGTCGGCTTCAGCCGGATGGCGCCCCGTCAGCAGGCGGTACATTGCGATTCCGGCATGTTTGTTACCGCCCCCACTAGTGCCCCCGGGGCCAGTCGGCGAAGGCAACACCGCATCGACCAAGCTTTCCAAGCTGTCCGCTGCAATCAAGCTAGGCTCCGCGTTTGAGCTGCCAGAAGTCTTTAATGTGATGCCGGCCTCCCCGATTGGTTCAATGAGACCGGCATCGCGACAAATGCGCGCTTAACCGGCGATGGCGAGTTCAGCGGCGGTCTTGCCGATGGTGGACTCGTCGACCTCCTTCATGATGCCATGCTCCATCAGCATGTCCTCGAGCTCGTCCATGGTGATTGGCG